>Ga0207090_1050_pt1 | contig 32647 bp, 32 predicted proteins | sample Alteio_BWMinHeat_50_FD_153565 | JGI IMG/M metagenome (GOLD analysis project Ga0207090, IMG submission 153565) | Enriched cells from forest soil in Barre Woods Harvard Forest LTER site, Petersham, Massachusetts, United States -... | ecosystem: Environmental > Terrestrial > Soil > Temperate forest >...
CGTTCCAGCCATGGGCGGCTGCCTTATTTAAGGAACGCCGCGCGAACAACAGCAAGGATGATCCAACGTCGAGCTGCATTGTCGGCGGCGTGCCACGATCCGACCTCGTCCCGTATCCATTCAAGATTGTTCAACTGCCGGGAATGATGGTGATTCTTTATGAAGCGGTTCACTCGTACCGGCAAATCTTCACCGATGGCCGGCCGCTTCCGAAAGATCCGAATCCAACCTGGTTTGGGTATTCCATCGGAAAATGGGAAGACGATTCGTTCGTCGTTCAGACGTCGGGCTTCAACGAGAAAGGATGGCTGGATAATAACGGCAAGCCGGCAACTGAGCTCCTAAACGTGACTGAACGTTTTCGACGGAAGGATTTCGGGCACATGGATATTCAAATCACGATTGACGACCCGAAGGCGTACACCAGGCCATGGAACGTCACCATTCCGCTCAAGCTTCAAGCCGACGACGAGCTGATGGAATACATCTGTGACGAGAATAACAAATACTTCGGGAACGAGATCAAGACAGACGCCAAGTGATATCCGCCAAGACTTGTGCGGAGAATTGGAACTTTTGAAATTGGACGAATCCTGCATCTCAAATCCGAAATCCCGAAAATGTAAATTGGACCGGTCCAATCTGAGATTTCGGGATTTCGGATTTGAGATGCAGGATTCGTCCAATTTCAAAACCCCGATTCTTACTGGGCAGTGATTGGAGGAGAGGATGCACAGATCAAACGTAGCGCTGGTGCTCATCGCCGGGTTCGCGCTCGCGTCAGCGGCGCCAAAAGTTCCGGCGTTTAAGTACGACGGCGGGTGGCCTAAGCTGCCGCTGCCAAATGCGTGGACGTTTGAGGGCATCACCGGCCTGACGGTCGACAAAGACGATGTCGTCTGGGTGCTCGAACGTCCCGGTGATTTCGACAATGATCCGATCTTCCGCAGGGCGGAAGTCACCGAGAACTACGCATCGCTCAACCCGCCCACCGCACTGTGCTGCAAAAAACCGCCGGCGGTGCTCGCGTTCGATCAGGCGGGAAATCTGGCGCACAGCTGGGATCCAGAGGCGCAGAACGGACTGCACCTGATCCTCGCCGACAAGGCCGGCAACATCTGGATCGGCACCGACACGATGCGGAAATACACCAGAGACGGAAAGCTGCTCGCGACGATTCAGCGCGCCCCGGAACCGGTGGGGCAGATCAAGCCGGGGCAGTACCCTGGCGATGCGCCGATGGTGATCGGCGGAATAGAGGGCGGCGAGTTCTTCGAAAGCGCTCGTGAACTTTTCATCACGGACAATTACTTGAGAGGCCGCGTCCTCGTATTCGACATGGACACGCTGAAGTTCAAGCGCGGGTGGGGCGCATACGGGAAGCCGCTCAAGGACATCGCGGTGACGCAGAACTTCAAATACTCCCCTGGCGTGGCGCCTCCCGCTGAATTTGCCGCGCACCTGACACTGTCGGTCTCAAATGACGGATTTGTCTATGCCGCAGATCGCGGCGCGGATCGAGTGCAGGTATTCAGCAAGGACGGAAAGTTTGTGCGGGAGTTCACCGTGGCGCCGGAGACGCTCGATCGCGGGTCCACGGGCGGCCTGACCTTCTCCCGGCCGGACCAGACGTTCATCTATATCTCGGACATCATGAATAATGTCGTGTGGATCGTCAACCGCGCGGACGGCAAGACGCTCGGCCACTTCGGATTCTTCGGCCATGCCGGCGGCGGGTTCCACTGGCTGCACATGGTGGCGGCCGATTCGAAGGGGAACGTCTATACGGGCGAGGTCGATACCGGGAAGCGCGTGCAGCGATTCGTGGTTCAGCGATAACTACGCGCCAGGAAAGTGAGCGGCGTTGCAGCAAATCCATGTTGCGCGGAGCGGGTGAATCACGGCAAACCCTGGAAAGACGATCACCCTTTCCGCGGTGTCAGCTGCGATTCACGCCGAAGAAACTATTGATCTCCGCGAAAGGCACAAGGTCGTCAAAACCACTGAAGCTGCCTTCCTTCGCAATCGCCTGCGCGACCCGCATGAAACCGCTCCAGGCTGCGCGGGCAAGTGAAGAACCGACGCTGATGCGCCTCACACCGAGGTCGGCAAGATCCGCCACGTTCAGCCCGGTGTTCCCGCTGACAAGAATGTTCACAGGCTTCGGTTCCAGCTGGGCAACGATAGCCTTGATTTCCTCGCGCTGATAAACGCCCGGGGCGTAAAGTACGTCGGCGCCCGCTTCCGCGTATGCCTGAAGGCGGCGCACGGATTCCTTGAAGGGCTCGGGATGTCCGACGAGATAGCACTCCGCCCGCGCAGTAAGCAGTACTCCGGTGGTGGACGCGTCGATGGCCGCACGCGCTGCTTTGATGCGTTCAACGGCCAGGGGCAACTCGTACAGCGGTTTCATTCGATCTCCGGTGCTGTCTTCGATCGAAAGACCGGCCACGCCGGTCTCTACACAAAGCCGGACGTGTGCCGCGACGCCTGCCGGTTCATCGGCATATCCCGATTCGAAATCCGCATTCACCGGCAAGCCGGTTGCTGCAACGATCTGCGCGATATTGCCTAACATTCGGTCGCGTGGGACCGCCGCGTCTGGCAATCCGCAGGAGAACGCAAACCCGGCGCTTGTGGTCGCCAAGGCTTGAAACCCGAGCTGCTGCAGATAGCGCGCTGAGCCCGCATCCCATGGATTCGGGATTACAAAGCACCCACTCTCGTGGAGTCTTCGAAACGAGCTGCGCCGCGAAGTGAACTCAAGACTGGACATAGAGAGTGAGTAGTATACGAGAAGATCACTTGGCTTGTTCGCGCTACCGCAGATTCTCCTCGCTGTACAAGGTCAGCTCAAGCAGTCGTTCCAGAAGTTGATCCGGCTGAATGCCGATGAAGTTCTTGAGCACGAGTTCCTTGGCGAAGAGCCGGCAGATGTAGCGGAGTTTGAGCATTTTGTTGCGAGCCGCGTAAACGAAATCGCGGTGGCCATTGTTGATGACTACAAGATTGTGCTCCGCATCGAACCGCGAACGCCACAGCTCTCCGGCTGCCTTATGGTAGGTGTATCCCGGCAGACCTTGATAAGAGGAATCGCTGCCACCCGCTTTTGGAACGAGCGAGGCGGCCACGGTGATCTGCGCTTCGGCTTTGCAGATGACGACGCCCTGCGCAACGGTGACCTCCGCGCGCGCGAGGCCGGGTTCGATTGCCGCATGGAAAGTGGTGACCTCTGCGTTCGCGTCTTCGAGCGTTCCTTGACCCTCGGCAATCGCCCATGCGTAGGTAAGATTGTGTTCCACCCTGCGTCGCGACCTGTCGCGCGCGACGGCGCGCAATGCGCGGGACCCGCCGGTTTCGATGATGCTCGACTTTGGGGAAATCGTCGCCGAAAACAGCGGGCCCGCGAATTCGAAGAATTGCCGTTGACCGTGGGGATTCTCCTCGCCGCTCAAAGCCTCGACGGCGGTGGATAGATCGTCTTCGGGCCAGGTTTCGACAGACTCCGATTGACCGGCCGCCCGCACCCGGTGGCTGCCTTCGCCACGATGCAAGTCGAACCAATCGTACTCCTCTGCCGGCAGGGCCAGCAGCGCCTCCTTCAGTGCTCCCTGGACCGAGCGGAGCACGTCACGGGTTGCGCGCTCTTCTTCGGCTCTCTGCTGGTCTTCGATAATTTTCGCCAGGCGTGACTCCAGTGGCGCAAGCTCATCAGCCAGCCGGGCCAATGCGGAATCATGGATGATGCCGAGGCGTGTGCCCGGCGTCAAGTTGAGAAAAGGCGCATCGATGATCCCCTGCACGTATCCGCTAGCCCAGGGCATGCGGGCGAATCCGCTGATCTCCGACAGGTTTTCAAGCACGCGCGTGCCGGAACGATAGAGCGACACAGCGTTGGCCGGCGAATGGGCGTGCAGGTACAACTCGGCATAAACTTCGCTTTGCGCGGGCAAGGAGCCGTCCAGTTCGTGCAGGAGGCGGCCCTCGAATTGGCGGGGCTCAACCCTGAATTCCATTCGCGACGTTCGGTCAACGACGCGGATCGAAACGCCTGAGTGGCGAATGCGGTCACGCAATTCAGCAGCAAGGTACCACTGGATCTTCTCGCCACTGAAATTCTTGATGCCCGGAAGGATCCCCTTTATCAAGACTTCCGTACCCGGCTCGGCAAAAAGCGCCGGCCGCGTCGTGATGCGATACGCCGGGTCGCCTTTGCGCAAGTGCATCTGGTATGCCCGTCCGTCCTCGCCGGGAGACGTCAGCAAAAGGTCTTCGCCAGCGTCCAGAAGCTCAACAGACCGATGCCGAATTCGCCCTGCAACCCAACGGCGCCCTGAGCCTTCAGGCGCCGTTTGATGGAATCGCAGACGTGAGTCGCTACATAGTGAAAATCGGGCTCGCCTTCGGCGTTCTTCCGCACGCCCTCGCCATCATCCTTCACGCGCAGATAGTGCTGTCCCTTTTCCTTGCCTCGCGTGATGACAATGTTTTTCGCGCGCGCGTCGATGCTGTTTTCGACCATCTCGGCCACTGCCTTGAGCGGATTGCTCTGCGACAGGGCAATAATGGTGATCGCATTCCAGTGATCGCCAATGCGCAAATTGCCGCTGGGACGCGGCCTGTCGGATTTAGCCCTTTGGCGTGTCATGCGGAAGTGCTCCTCAAGGTCCGCATCAACTTATCTCAAGCCCGAGGGCCGCTCCTGCAGCCTCACCTGCTCTCAGCGCCCTCCACGATCGTCTGCATCACGGTGTTTTCGAAATCGACATTGAGACCGGGTGTGGAAGTCTGCGTCATCAACACCGCGACGACCTTTTCTTTTGGATCGACCCAGAAGTGCGTGCCATAAGCGCCGCTCCATCCGAAGCTACCGGCTGAAAGAGCCGTTGCTCTTTGTATGGGATCGCTCACAACGCGGACACTGAGTCCATAGCCTTCACCGCGGGCCCGCCCCGGCAAAGTGTCGGGAATGAAAGCCGACCTCATTAATTCGACCGTGCGCGGGCTGAGCAACCGCTTCCCATTGAGCTGTCCACCATTGAGAAGCATCAACCCGAACTGCAGATAATCTTCAGCAGTCGTGAACAAACCGCCCCCGCCCGAGAAGAAGACGCCGTTCATGAAACCGGGATTGTTCTGCTTCTTAAGCGTATTGTTGGCGCGTGAATACAGCGTGGCAATGCGCGGGTTGTAGGATTCGGCCGGGTAGAAAAATGTGTCTTTCATTCCGAGAGGATCGAAGATCCGCTGGCGCGCGAACTGATCGAACTTCTGTCCCGAAGCAATTTCCACCACGCGCACGAGCGTATCGAATCCGGCCTGAGCGCTATAAGCCCAGCGCGAACCGGGTTGGAACTCCAGCGGGACCTGGCCAAGACGCGGAATGTAGTCCGCATTCGATTCCGTGCCTTTCAAAGCGACCTTGGCATTTTCGCTGTTGCTGATCGTTCCGCTCACGAGACCTGACGTATGGGTGAGCAGGTCCTTGATCGTGATCTCCCGATCGGCCGGAACCGTGTAGAACCTGGGCGCCGTTCCCCGCTGGCCGGCAGGCGCTGCGGGCTGGTTTGGCGACAGGACGCCCACTTTGATGTCTTTGAATTCGGGAATGAATCTCGAAACCGGATCAGTCAGGCGGATTTTGCCTTCCTCGACCATCATCAGAACGGCGGAGCCGACGACGGGCTTCGTCATGGACATGATGCGGAACATCGCATCCTTGACCATGGGTTTCTTCGTTTCGACATCCATCAGGCCCTGCGCTTCGAAGTGTGCGATCTTGCCGTTGCGCGAAACCAGCGTGACCGCGCCTGAAAAACTTCCCGCATCGATGTTGCGCTGGATCAGTTCGTGAATTCTCTGCAGGCGCTGGGACGAGATGCCGACATCTTCCGGCTTTGCCGCCCGCGGAGTTTCCGCCGCGACTGTAAAGCTGACGAGCAACAGGGACACAAGCAACACGGGCAATGGTCTTTGCCTCAAACGCATGGTGGTCTCCTTTTATGGATCGCTGTGCCGCGTAGTTTACCGCAGACCGGCGCTAAGGCACAGAAATCGAGCGATTGATCCAAAGGATATTGTCCCAGCTCAGGAATTTCTCCGTGCCATTGAACAGCTTCGAGTAGCTGCCTCCACCCGCCTTGAATGAGAACTCTTTCACCCGATCGGGAGGGTTCGTTGTCGCATTGCGCAATATGTCCAGGACTTGCTCCTGCCTGGAGATCTGGTAAAAGCCGGGATTCTTTGCGGAGTAGAACTTCGTATCGGCAGGATTCCCTTTGTTGGCAACGCCGCGCTCGTACTTGATGTGCATTTCAAGCCGTTCGCCCGTGGCGGCGGAAAAAAACCAGTCCTGCGAATCGATGATCGGACCGGTGCCGCTGGATGTGGAACGTTGCATGGTGTGCGTGGTGGCCAGCAGGTAGTTGCCGAACGGTCCGGGCGCATCGGCAGGATCTTCCGTCAGCCCACCGATCACGAGCTGGACGTTTGTGCCGGTGGGATCCTTCACCGGCGCGACCAGGTACACGAGACGGTTCGATCCCTTCCCGGCGGGCTTTCCATCCGGACCGTTGATCGTTACGCGATCGATAAAGACTGCGCGCAGATTCGCATCCTTTGCGGCGCCCTGGGCCGCGATATTCGGCGTCCATCCCGGCGGCAGAAAACTCATGAGCACGGCGTCGGGAACATGGAGATCCAGTTGAAACCGCGCCTCGGAACTGGATTCAACCATGGTTTGGGCGCTGGCATATCGCGGGAGTCCCGCGATAGCGCCGATTGCGAACAGAACGCGAATCGCTCTCAGAGAAATGGTTCGTGACATCTCGTCCTCCTGATTTTGTTTGAGAAAGAGTATAGACTCACTCTCCATTCACCTTGCACATTTAGGAGGAGGTATGGAAGCTGTCATTTCCAATCTGTTGAACCGTTTTGAGAGGGGCGCGCTCACGCGCCGGGAATTGATTCAAGGTCTGGCGATGCTGACCGCGGCGGGCGGCACGGCATCGGCCGCTCGATTGCAGGACGCCGGACTCAAAGCGTCGAAGATCGATCACGTCAGCATTCAGGTCAGCGATTTGCCGCGTTCCATTGCTTTCTATCAGAAGATGTTCGGATTGTCTGTGATCAGTGAGGACAAGCCGAACGAAATCGTGCGGCTTGGCGCGGGGAAAGTGCTCGTCTCTCTCCATCACAAGAGCCCAACCGGCCTGGTGGATCACTTCGCGATCGGGGTCGAAAAGTTCAACAGGGAATCGGCCGCGCAGGAATTGAAGCAGCGCGGGGCAAGTCCGGAAGAGAACCTTGACGCCGGGTTTCACATCAAGGATCCCGAAGGGATCCGCGTTCAGATTGTTGGGGCGTGACCTTCAGCGAACACCCGTACGGGGAGGTACACAAAAGGCACAAACCGAAACACAAAAAGCACAAAAACAGACGCCTGGTGACTGACCTTTGTGCCTTTTGTGTCCTTTTTTGTGCTTCTTGTGGTGCGTCCTCCTTTTGTTGTGCAAAGACCCTCCTTTCCGAGGAGGGGTGACTAAGTTCCGGATCTCAGGTCGGATAACCGCCGGACGATACGGTCCGGCCGAATCGGTCCAAGTTTCGAGTGATCGGATCCTGACGCATCGATCCAGATTGCAAAGATTCCCAATCGCTGCGGTTGCGCGACATCCCATTCGAGGTTATCGCCGGCCATCCAGGCATCTCGGGCATCGACCGCTAACGCATCCAGAGCTAATCGATAGACGCGTTCGTCCGGTTTGCCGAACCCGATCTCACCCTCGATGAAAATCGCATCAAAGAACCGCTCGATACCGAACCGTTCGATCTTCTTCCGTTGAGGAGCGCCGTTTCCGTTGGTCAGCAGTGCGAGTCTGGATCCGGACTCCCGAAACCAATCCAGAGTGTCGATGGCATCCGGGAAGACTTCAATCCTCTCGTCCCGGAGATCGTCGTAAATCCCGCCGATCTCTTCCGCAAGTTCTCGATTCTCGATGCCAAGTGCGGCGAGCGCGAGGCGGGCAACTTCGCTACGGGCGCGTCTCAGATCCAATCGACCGGCACGATGCCGCTCCGGATCGGACCAGAACCAGTGGCCCGAGTTGTGGATTGCCTTCATTAATACATCGGGCTCGATCCCACACGCCGGCGCACACGAAAGACAAGCTGCTTCCCAGCACGCCTGCACGCTTCCACTATCGTTGAGAATCGTATCGTCGAGATCGAGAAGAATTGCTTTCGGAATCACTGCCCGGTTTCGACAGGGAATCCCAGCTGCGCCCAGCCCGGAGTGACCACGCGGCCCATGGGGTCACGAGCGCCACCGAAACCGCCCTGCATGTTCGACACATCCTGGAATCCTTCCTGATCCAGGAGATTTGCGGCAAGCTGAGACCGGCCGCCGGCCTGGCAGCCAACGATGATCTTCTTGTCCTTGCCGAACTGTCCGGACACGGTCTTGACGAAGTCCGGATTCGGCTTCATTTGACGTGTCGCCGGATCGGGCCACACGACCGGGATGTTCACCGACTTCGGAACATGGCCATTCTGGAATTCCTGTTCGGTTCGGACGTCGATGTAGACCGCGCCGCTGTCGCCGTCGAGAGTGTTTTTCGCCTGTTCGGGATCGATGTTTTTTGCGCTCATAGAAACATTATCGGTGGAAAAATCCAGGTCTGACTAGTGAAAACGGGAGCCAGAGGGGAAAGAAAGGGAAGGAATTAGCCACAAAAAGCACAAAAGGCCCAAGAGTGCAGCACTCTTGGGCCTTTTGTGCTTTTTGTGGCTAATTCCTTCCCTTTCTTTCCCCTCTGGCTCCCGTTTTCACTAATTATTCGATGCCACGTTAGAATAGAGGCTGAAATGGAACGGATCATTTACACGCCTCCCGGGGGGCCCCCTCAGGGTCCCGGACCCAACAGTGAAATCTATCGAATGATGGGGGAAGAGAACATCTTCAGAATGATGTCGGATTTTTATAAAGAGCTCGAGAAGTCCGAGATCCGGCGCCTGTTCCCGCCCAACATGGAGGAGGCGTCGCAAAAGTCGGCGCTGTTCTTCGTGACCATTTTAGGAGGACCACCGCTCTACATGCAAAGGTACGGTTCGCCGCGCATGCGGGCCCGGCATCTTCCGTTTGAGATCGACGAGGAGGCGCGGCAGGTCTGGCTCGCATGCTTCCAGAGGACTCTTGAAGGCGCTGACGTGAAATACCAATTCCCGCTGCAGCACCTGCAAGGCTTCAAGGATTTCCTGAAGAGCTTCTCTGGCTGGATGGTCAACAAAGCTTGAGATGCGCCTTGTCTGTGGTTGTAAACAAACACCTGCACAACGCCCTATAATCGTTTTCATGAAACTGCTCACACGACTCGTTCTGATACTGGTTGCTGCCTCATCTCTGCAGGCGAAGGTATTCGACAAGACCGCCGAGATCGCCGGGATGACTCTGCACTACAAGATTGCGCTGCCGAAGGACTACGATCCTGCAAAAACCTATCCCGCGGTGCTGGCGTTCCCGCCGGGATCACAGGACATGAATATGGTTCTGAGCACGCTCGTACAGAACTGGCTTCCGGAACAGGACAAGCGTGGTTATATCGTTGTCATTCCGGCGGCGCCTAATGGGCGCCCGTTCGCAGGCGATGGCGCGAAAGTATTTCCCGAGTTTATCGAACAGCTCCTGCATGAATACAGGATCCGCGATAACAAGTTCCACGTCGCCGGTATGTCCAATGGTGGCCGCAGCGCATTTCACATCGCCGCGCTGTATCCGCAGTACTTCGAGTCGTTGACGGGATTTCCCGGATATCTTCCCGACGCCACGCCCGAGCGCGTTGCGGCACTCGCGAAGATGTGCATCTTCATGCACGTTGGAGAGCTGGACAGCGACTGGCGCGAGCAGATGCGGCAGCAGGCCTCCATGTTTCGCGCAAAGGGATACGCCGTTCGCTTCACAGTCGAGAAGAACGAAGGGCACGTGATGAGAACACTGATGGGACCCGCGTCGTCACGATTGTTCACCCAGATCGAGGAAGCAGGAAAGGGTTGCGGACGCCCGTAGCCGCTACTATATTCGGCAGAACCTATTTCAACAACGGAGGCTGATTCATGCGCGAAATGACGAGACGTGGATTCCTGGAAACGGCGGGGATGGCGGCGGTTGCCCCTGCGGCCGGCGTGGTTGCGGCGCAGAGCCGGCTGCCGGCTGCAGGAGCGATCGAGAAGAATGTTGTTTTCGGCAAGGGTGGCAACACTGATCTCAAGCTCGACATTTACCGGCCTCCGGCTGGAACCGAAAAGCGGATGGCGACGATTCATATCCACGGAGGAGGATTTACCGCGGGCAGCAAGGACACTCTCGCGGACAGGATTGCGCCATTTGCGGCGCTCGGCTATGTGGCGATTGCGACGCAATACCGGTTGTTCGGAGAAGCCAAATGGCCCGCTCAAATGGACGACGTGAAGGCGGCGATCCGCTGGACTCGCGCCAACGCCAAATCGCTGGGAGTCGATCCTGAAAGGATCGCGGTCGTGGGTTATTCCGCCGGCGGACAACTGGCGCTCTTCGCTGCGGGTACCGGCAACCGTCCTGAATTCGAAGGCAACAACGGGACTCCCGGCGCCGGCACGCAGGTTGCAGCGTGCTGCGCGTATTATCCTTCGACCGATGTTCGTCCCCGTCCCGACGGCAGCGCCAACGCCCTGTTGCCGGCAGGAAGCGACGAGGCTGCCCACCGCGCTGCCTCGCCATTGACGTACATTGCCAAGGGCTATCCCCCGACGGTGATTTTCCACGGCACGGCTGACGTCACCATTCCGCTGGAAAGCAGCGAACGGCTGTTCAAACAATTTCGCGATGCGAAAGTCCCTGCGGAGTTTCACGCTTTCGAAGGCGTCCCGCACGCTTTCGATTCAAACCCGGAGTTTGCAAGGTCCGCAGCCGGACTCGGCGATTTTTTCATCGACCGGCATGTGCTCAAGCCACGCACTTATCCGCCCTTTGGTGGCGGCGCTCGCGGAGCGCGTTAGAAAAAATCGGAACACGAAAAACGGGGACGGGGAAGAAATAGCCACAAAAAGGCACAAAAAACACAAAAGGGAGCCGCTCCTTTTGTGTTTTTTGTGCCTTTTTGTGGCTATTTCTTCCCTGTCCCCGTTTTTCTTATCCGGCGGCGGCGGCCGAATGCTGTGGCGCCGGCCGGAAGAAAAAGGCAAAGAGAACGAGAACGGCGGCCGCTCCGGCGGAAGGTACCAGCCAGATGCGATCCCAGCGATGTTGGTATGCATCGACGACGGCTCCCGACAACCAGGAACCGATCAGCATCCCCACCCCGAGCGTAACGAATGCGATAAACCCCTGTGCTGCGGCGCGCAGCTCAACCGGCGCTTTCTGGTCGACATAGATCTGTCCGGTCACAAAAAAGAAATCGTAGCAAACGCCGTGGAGAAGGATGCCGGCGTACAACATCGCCACCAGCGATCCGTTGTTGCCCATCGCGAACAACGCATAGCGCGTCGCCCACGCCGCCATTCCCACGAGCATCATCGTCTTGACGCCCAGCCTTCGGAAAAACCAGGGCATGACGAGCATGAAAAAGAGTTCGGACATCTGGCCCATCGTCATCTTCCCGGCGGCGTTCGTCACATGCAGCTCGTTCAGAAATGGATTGGTGAAGGTGTAATAAAACTGCAGCGGTATGCAGATGAGGAACGATCCGAGAACGAAGATTGCAAAAGAGCGATCGCGCAACAGCTTCAGGGCGTCGAGACCCAGCGCGTCCTTCCACGTCATGCGGCGTCGCGTTTGTTGCGGCGGCGTATGCGGAAGGAAGAAGCAGAATAAACCGAGCGCGATCGAACCTGCGGCCGCAAGGCGCATGGGCGCCGCTGACGCCTCAATGCCCAGTGTGCCGACGGCGAGACCGGCAACAATCCAACCAATGGTTCCGAGGACGCGGATCGCGGGGAACTCGCTCCCGGCATCCTTCATCTGATGAAACGACAGCGAGTTTGTAAGCGCAAGCGTCGGCATGTAGCAGAGCGTGTAGCCGAGCAGCACGACATACAACGGCGCGAACGACGTTTGTGTCGACGCGAAAAATAAAACGGCGCCGCCGACAAGATGCAGAGCTGCGAGAATGCGTTCGGTTGCGAAGAACCGGTCGGCGACCATGCCCACGAAGAACGGCGATATCATTGCGGCCAATGCCGTCGTGCCGTAGGCCAGACCGATCTGCGAACCGGAAAAGTGCAACGTCTCCGCGAGCCACGTTCCCATCGTCACCGACCACGCGCCCCAGACGAAGTACTGAAGGAACATCATCGCAGAAAGCTTCACCCGTGTATCTAAACGCATGGTTACGCCAGAGCCTGCTTCATGTAGGCCATGCATTTCCGGACTTCCTCCACCGGGGTTCCCGTCCCACGATGTTCGTATTCGACAAATGCGGGGATGGGATACTTCTGCTGTTTGAGCAGGGCAAGCACTTCCTTGATCGGTGTGTCGCCTTCGCCCCACGGCATATTCAGCCCCTGGTTCTTTTTACGATCTTTCATGTGCAGATGCGTGATTTGCGCATGATTCTCACGAATGAATTGGACTGCATCGAAATTCGCCGCGGTGAAATGACCAATGTCGAGGTTGATCCTGAAATATTTCGACAGCGCGAGAGCTTTCGCAAAACTCTCAGGGGCGGAGAACTCGTTCGGATCCTGCGTATTGGAATGGCCGTGCAGGGCCACGTTGATTTTGTGCTTCTCCGCAAAGGGCGCCAGACGCCGGGCAACGCTGAGCTGCGTGGAGGCGGCGATGATGTTCACGCCCAGCGCTCTGGCCTGCTCGAAAGTCTTGTCGAGTTCCGGGTCGGTGAAGTCGTTCCTGTAGTTCATCGTGTATGCGTAAAGCGAAATGCCTGCGTCTTCGAATTTCGCGCGCACGGATGCGTAGTGATCGGCCGGGGTGGAGAGGCGCCATTGCCTTAACTCCTCGCGCACTCGTGTCGCCGGCTCGAGGTGCGGCGAGTAAAGTTCAATCTCGCCGATGCCGCAGTCGGTGCAGGCCTTGATCATCACGTCGACGGCGTCCGCCGCTCCGGGAGTGCGTGGCATATCACGGAAACTGTAGGTGATGGCGCCGAGGCGAACGCCACTCACCACGGAGTTGATCTTCACGAATGGCGCCAGCGCCAGCGCAGCGCCCAGCTTTACGAAATCTCGTCTGGAATACATGTTTCCCTCCCTAACCGGAACTGACCACAAAAAGCACAATAGAGGACACAAAGGGCACAAATAATTTGCTGCGATACCGTGTTTTTGTGCTTTTTTGTTTTCTGTTTTGTGCCTTTTGTGTACCTTCCCCGACCTGTTGTGCAGATCATTTCGTCCGTCAGTACAGCGTGAATGCGAAAAGCATATCGCCCGCGGCCGCGAGTATATATTGATGGCCGTCGAGCATATATGTCTCGGGCGCATTCGATACCTGGCCGATGCGCGAGTGCCACAGAATGTTGCCGTTCGCCGGATCGAATGCGATCAAATTGCCTGCGTTGTCGCCGGCGAAGAGCAGCTTGCCGGCAGTCGCCAGAAGGCCGCTCATCGTTGCTCCTGCCGCTGCCGGATACAAGTGACTCCAGACAATCCGGCCCGTCTTGTAATCGATGGCCACCAGATGGCTGCCCAGCGAGCCGAGTCCGGCTTCCTCCTTGCCGCCTAATCCCATCGCGCCGCGCGGGTCGGTTTCCGTCAGATAGTACATGGCGTAGGAGTCGTATCGCGGAACGTAAAACAATCCGGTGTCGGGAGAGAAAGCCGGTGGAGGCCAGTTGGTCACACCCGTGTTATTAGGCGATACGAGCGAACCGCCGATATGGAAATCCTTTTCCGGATCCCGGATCGGCTGGCCTTTCGCGCTGATGCCTTTCGCCCAGTTTGCGGTGTCCGAATAGCGGCTGGAGGCCAGAAGCTCGCCACTGACGCGATCCAGTGTGAAGTAGTAACCGTTGCGGCTGGCGTGCAGGACCATTTTGCGCATCATGCCGTTGAACTGCGCGTCGACAAGAATCGGCGTCTCGGTGGAGTCCCAGTCATGGGTATCGTGAGGCGACGTCTGGTAGTACCAGGCCAACTTTCCGGTATCGACATTAATGGCGACCAGCGCGCAGGTGAAGAGATTGTCGCCCTCGCGGCTCTGTGACGTATACGCCGGCGAGGGATTTCCGGTCCCGGCGATATAGAGATGGGTTTCGGAATCGTAGGCGCCGGGCACCCACATCTGGCCGCCGCCATGTTTTGCCGCGTCCAGGCTCTTCCACGTTTCCAATCCCGGATCACCTTCCTTCATAGGCACCGAATACCAGACCCATTGCCGTTTACCGGTCTCAGGCTCGAAGGACTGGAGCATCCCCGGCTCGTCGAGATCGTTCCCTGTTCCCACCAGAACGTGATCTCCGACGACGATGGGGGCCATCGTCGAAAAATACTGAAGGTCGAACTCGGCGATTTCCACGTGCCATAGTTCTTTGCCGGTTTTCGCATCGATCGAGATCAGGTAATTGTCCGGCGTTTCCATGAACAGGCGGTCCTTCCACATGCCAAGACCCCGATTGCCGATATGCGTGCCGCCCCTTGTTCTCCAGAAGTAATGCCAGAGCGCGTGGCCGTCACGTGCATCCACGGCCCAGGCATTGTCCGGCGCAGATACATAAAGGATGCCGTCCACCTGCAGGATCGAGCCCTTGATCGTTACGCCGCCTGCCGCTTCGCCGGAACCGACTCCGCCGACGCTGGTCTGCACGCCTCCTGAATTTCCGGGCCCTCCGGTCACACGCCCAACCCAGGCCAAGGTCAGGTTCTTCACGTTCGACTGACTGACCGCGGTAAGAGCGCTGTAACGCTTGCCGGAATAGTCGCCGGAGTATGTCGGCCAGGAGTCCGAGAGGGGCTTCAGTATCAGCGAGGGGTCGAGACTCTGCGCCGCGAGGAGTCCTGAGAATAAGACCAGATGGAAAGCAGAAGCCAGGGCGTTTCTCATTTGAGGCTGTCCAGGTAGGCGGTCACATTGTGAATATCTTTGTCGGCATAGGTCCGCAGCGTTTCTTTATGCTGTTGCAGCGGATCGTGGACTTCGACTTTCGGAACGCCGCCGTCGCGCCGGAAGGTATGTTGCGTGGCCTCGGCGTCGGAGAGCGTCACGATGAAGTCGTCGATGCGCACGAGCCGGCCGCTTACCTGTTGTCCCGAGGGCAGAGTGACGGTGACCGTCGCCGGAATGAGTTTCGCATTCGCTGCGCCACGGCCTCCGCCACCGCCTGGGACCAGCCACCATTGCTGCAGGGTGCGGGCATCCGGGAACCGGGAGCCAATGTTCTTCAGGTCGCCGGTCACTTCGTGGCATCCCGCGCACTTCGACTGGAAATACGCCTCGCCCGCTTTCGCATCTCCGACCAGGACCGTCGTGGGCCTTTGCCTTGATGCGTCGTAACCCGCCACTCGAAAGCTGTGAATGAAGGCTGCAATGTCGGCGATTTGCGCAGCGGTGAATTCGAATTTCGGCATGGCGTTGATGCCGTCGCGAAGGACGTTGCCGATCAACTCGCCTTTGTCGTCGTTGAGTACGATTTCGCTGCGCAGGAGGTTCGGACCGCCGTCACCGCCCCTGGCGTCTTCGCCGTGACAGAATGCGCACGTGGTGCTGTACAGCATTCGTCCCCGCTCCAGAACCGCCGGTTCGGCCAGCGGCCGCTGCGGGTATCCGGCCGCTGGCACTGCGCCCCGGTTTTGAGCTCCGGCGTGAACGGCAACGCCGAGCGTGCATATCACCAGGATTGCGAACCGGCTTTTCATGATGTTTGGCGCATATCTTATTACGAAAAATCGGGGCCAGACGGGAGAAATAGCCACAAAAAGGCACAAAAAACGCAAAAAGGGAGCTGCTTCCTTTTGTGTTTGTGTGTTTTCTTTGTGACTGGTGTGGTGTCTGTCAATTGCCTGGACGTTTGAAACTTGGATGAGACGCCCGTTGTAGCGGCGGTCTATGACGTCTATGACCGCCGGTTTTATGGTAACTCGCAACAAACATGTAGATTACGAGCCACTTTAAAACCGGCGGTCATAGACCGCCGCTACAGCGATGGCTTGCATAGTTATGTCCAGGCAATGCTACTGCGGCGGATCCCTTGTGATGGTAGTTGCTTCCAGATCGCCGTTCTTTCCTTTCGGGACTCCGGAAACAGCGATGCGATCGCTAACGTGAAGGTCGCCGAAATCGATGGTCGTATTGAATAACTTCAGGACCGTATCGCTGGTCACAAAAATTTTGTATTCCTTCGGCTGATTCGTGACGACACTCGGATTGCCGCCGGGATACGGCCGGCCGCCGCCATTTCCTCCGCCCCCGGGGAAACCGACTCCGCCCGGCCGCCGTCCGCCTCCAGGCCGCCCGTTGGTTGAAGGCCCTCCCGAAGGCCGCGAAGCGCTCCCGCCCGTCGAACTGGATTGGGCGACGTTCCTGACGTCCAAAGTCTTTTTCTTGGCATCGACCTTGAGAATCTCGGCGATGGCAACGGTTTGCGCCTTGTCTGCGCTCTTGTCGGGGCTCTTGTCCGCGCTCTGGTCGTGTGCGCTTTGTGCCTGGCCGACGGCGGCAAGCGCAACAAGGGGAAAAAGCAGGAACGTGGCGGCGATTCCGGTTTTCTTCATCATGCAGGTCCTCTATTTCGGTTTTACATTGCTAAAAGAGAATGGTTTCGACCAGAGATCACGGAGATGCACCGTGATGACGAACTTCTTCTGTGGCGGGCCTTCGAAATATATCAGGCCCTCCCGGATGTCGTGAGCCGGGATCTGGCCCGACTGCAGGCTGTACCGGACAGTGTCCTGCTTCAGTTGCTCTTCGGTGGGCTTGGTCCCCGCCCGCCCGAGCGATATGCCATGCAGCGTGTTTGTAAGAATGATGGTTTTGTCTTCGGCCCGCGCCATAATCTGATTGAATGCTTCATCCGGCGACAGTAAAGAGTACGTCCGGCCGTCGTCGCCGGTGCAGGTGAATTTGGCGGTGTTCACTTCCATGAGGTTCTGCGAAAGGTTTTCGATTCGCACCCACAGAACCACGATTCGCGTTCGCGAATTCGGAAGAAACCAGGTGTCGTCGTTCGCTGGGTAACCCACTGTCAGTTTGTATTGGAATGCTTTCTCGACGACGAATGACGAATGATCCACCGTGAATACAGCGCCGGTATCTGCATTACTCCGAACCGGATATAAGGTTTCCTGAGCCAGGGCAGGCGCGGTTGCAATAATCATCCAGCAAAGAAGCAGGAGAATTCTTCGTTTCATAGTAAAAACATCTAACCAATTGGTCTTTCTGGCAAGTTTTTTTGATAATAATAGCAGGATGAAAAGTATCGTTTGTTATGCAGCCATACTGTTTTGCGGGGCGTTGTCGACGACCAGCTGGGCCCAAAAGGACCCGCAAACCCTGTCCATCAACGTCGATCTGGTCAATGTGTTGTTTACCGTGGCCGACAGGAATGGCAGGTTCATCACAAGCCTCGAGAAAGACGATTTTAAGGTTTTGGAAGAGGACAGGCCGCAGACCATCTCCAACTTCAGCAACGAAACGAATCTTCCGCTGAGTATCGCGATGGTTTTCGACACCAGCGCCAGCATTCAAGCCCGGCTGAAATTCGAACAGGAGGCCGCCAGTGAGTTCTTCTACACCACGCTGCGCCGTGGAACGGACAAGGCCCTGGTGGTTACGTTCGACCGCTCTGTCGCTCTGGCGCAGGACTATACGGATAATGCCGAACTGCTGACTCGAGCCGTCGGCGGTGCCCGCGCCGGAGGCGGCACCGCCATGTTTGATGCCGTTTACCAGGCGATGATCAGGAAGCTGGTGGATCAAAAGGGACGGCACGTAGCGGTGATTATCAGCGACGGCGATGACAATTCCAGCGACAAGAACATCGATGAAGTTATCGAAATGGCTCAGAAAACGGATACCGTCATTTATGCCGTCAGCACCAATTCACCTGAGCTGTTCGGTTCCGATAGCGACCGCGGAAACAAATATCTCAAGCGGCTGTCCGACGAAACAGGCGGAAGGCTTTTCACGCCAACCAAAATCGACGACCTCACGAAATCGTTCGTCGAGATCGGCAAGGAACTGAGGTCCCAATACACGCTGGGCTATCGCTCGACGAACACGAAGCGGGATGGCACTTACCGGAAAATTCGCATCACCGCGGCAAATAAACAACTCAAAGTGCGCGCGCGTGACGGCTATTTTGCCCCACGCCAGTAACCGGGCCGGGGAAGGTACACAAGAAGCACAAAGCAGAACACAAAAAGCACAAAAAGGCGTTCAATGAATCGATTTTTTGTGCCCCTTGTGTTCTGCTTTGTGCCTTTTGATCCTTCCCTCTTCTAAGGAGCCGCCGGCTCCACAGAGACATTGGTTTCGGCGTTGTCGAACTCAAATCGGAGGAGCCACTCGCTCGGCACGTTCCGGCCCTCCACCTTGGCGGGAGTAAACTTCCAGCTTCGTGCGGCCTCCAGAGCCAGGAGGGCGAAATATTGGCTGGGCCCGCGAGAATCGAGAGTTGCCTGGGTCACATTGCCTGACGGATCGGCGGCGACTCGCACGCTGGTCCGAACGGTTCCGCGAATCGTGTCCCTGGCCTTCGGAGGGATGTCCGGCAAAACCCTGTGAACGACGGGGCCGTTAACCGGAGCTGCGGCCGGGACCTTCACCGGCGCCGCAGGGGCAGGCGGCGGTGCGTGCGGAGCGGCGCTTATCTGCGGAGCGCGAACCTGCTGAACCTCCTGCCGGCGTCCCCGTAATAATGTGGCCCCCAGTATCGCAAGCACCACCAGGCCGGCTGCGGTGACGGGAACGATGTGACGACTCTTCGCGAGAGTTGTTCGAGAGCTGACGGGATTGACGCGCATGTTCTGACGGGCAATCTCAGCTTCGTTCTGACGGAGAAGGATGGCGACTTCAAAATCGTCGATTTTGGCGCTTCGCCTGGGCGATTCCTGGTTGCGGAGCATCAGGTCCTCCTCGAGCGTACGAATCACGGCTGCGCTTTCGGCGAGCTGCGTATCCTTCCTTTTCAACTTCTCCTGCAGCTCTTCCACTACCGTCCGATGCTCTTCCTGCAGACGGCGAATGGTTTCATCGGTGTACGCCGGTCGGGCTGCATCCCGCGTCGTATGCGCAGATAATCGCTCGATCTTAAAGGCAATGTCTTCAAAGGCCAGCGCCGGCACTTCGCGCGAAGGTTGTGGTGAAAACCGAATGCCCGGCCGGAAACCGGCTTCGAGTTGCGGGTCGTACTGAACGGTCCCGAGGATGCTGACGTTCAGGCCGAGGCTGTTTCCGGCCGTTTTCATGGCAGCCTCGGCCTCCTTTTCCTCGCCGCCCCGCTGAACCCAGTTGACGAGGACATGGATCGTGCGTCCTTCGAAACGTTGCGAGTCGCAGCGCGAGAGAAACTCAACGACCTTCTCCAGCGCGTCCGGCGTCGGAGAGGTAACGACGATCGGAAAATCGGCCGCTGCAAACAGCCCGATCGCATCGTCAGATATTGCCGCAGGAAGCGTTGCGATCACATAGGCCGCCGTGCAGGAATGCAACCCGTGTAGCAGCGAATCGATTCCCCGGGCTCCAAACTTAACGGATTTCACGCTGGACGTGGACCATCCAATGCAATCAAGATTTGCGATGCCGGTTCTCGAACGGATCGTATCCAGTGAAGGGACACGATCTTCAAGGAATTCGGAAAGGCCCAGCTTCGGAAACTGCAGTCCCAGATAGGTCTGGAATTTGCGAGAATGGGCATCCAGATCCAGCGCCAGACAGCGCGAGCGTTGCGAGAGGCTGATCGCGATGCTTGCCGCGCAAACGGCCTTGCCGGCGCCCGCGTCCGACGCTGCGAAAGCCACCAGTTTATTTCTCATACTGCATAGTGTGTGGATGCTGCAGGTCAGTTCAGGACCCTATAATGGGTGGTTATGTTCGATACGATCACCATCGCAAGGGAGTTTCAGGGAGCGGCGCGCGTCGGCATACTGCAAATGGATGGCGTTCGGGTGCAGGAGTCGCCGGAAGAACTCAGGTCCATGTTGACCGGGCTCGCCGGCGAGTGCGCGAGAAAGTACAGAGACGAGCCGCTCGGCGGGATTTCGGCAGTTAAGAAAATCCGCGCGATTTTTCACAGGACCGGTTTGGATCCCACGCGATATCGTCCGTCATCGGAGTCGCTGCTGCGGCGGGCGGTGAAGGGGAAAGGACTGTATTTCATCAATTCGGTCGTGGATCTGGTAAATTACTTCTCTTTGAAAACACTCTGGCCGATCGGTTTGTACGATGCGGACCGGCTGAAGCCGCCAATTACGTGGCGGGTCGGTCAAGCGGGGGAATCGTACGAAGGCATCGGGCGCGATCGGCTGAACCTGGCGCATTTCCCATTGCTTGTGGACCAGGAAGGACCGTTTGGCAGCCCGATTTCGGATTCGATGCGCTCGCGCGTCACCGAGGAATGCACGCGGATTTTGTGGGTCACGTTCGCTCCGCCGGGCGCGAAAATTCCTCAAAACGAATTCGCAGAAACGATGATGCGTATTAATGGTGACAGTGGCGGAGTGGTGAACATTTCAACGGAACTATGATCAGGATACCGGTTTCATTATTGCGCGAGATTTACGGCCACACGGAAAAGTCATATCCGTACGAGTGCTGCGGCGTGATGATCGGTACGACCGACCTGGACAAGAACCACACGGTCCACGCGTTTCGTCCCTGCAAGAACCTCAATACCGAGCGGGCGCGAGACCGCTACGACATGGACCCACTCGATATGCTCCGCGTCGAACGTGAGTTCGAGAACAGCCCCTGGGATATTATTGGCATCTATCATTCGCATCCGGATCACCCCTCGCGGGCGTCGCAAACGGACACCGAGCGGGCGTGGCCGGATTATTCGTACGTTATCATCTCGGTTCAGAACGGAACCGCTGCGGGCGCCCAAAGCTGGGTGCTGAACGAGAGCGAGAAGAAGTTTTACGAGGAGCCGCTTCTCACTGAGGGAGATTCGAAATGAGCAATGTTACCGTGAAGATTCCAACACCGCTGAGACCGATGACGGACGGTCGGGCCGAAGTGAAAATAGAGGGCGCCACCGTGGGCGAGGTCCTGCGGAAAATGGATTCGCAGTTCAAGGGATTCGGCGCGCGCGTACTTGATGACGGGAAGAACGTGAAGCGGTTCATCAACGTCTTCGTGAATGAAGACAATATCCGGGATAAGAAGGAACTCGACACCGAGGTGAAGAACGGCGACACGATTTCCATACTTCCCTCGATTGCCGGCGGAGCTTTTTTTTAACCACAGGGACACAAAGACACAGAGAAAGTATGGGGAAGGAATAGCCACAAAAAGCACAAAAGGCCCAAGAATGCAGCATTTTTGGGCCTTTTGTGCTTTTTGTGGCTATTCCTTCCCCATACTTCAGCCGTCGACCTTCCTCTCGATATGCTTTTCTCCATCAAACGTGAACAATTTGCCTTTGCCTTCGACCAGGGTCTTCAGGTGTACAGGCCTTGACCAGATCGTGAACAGGTTCCGCAAGGTATCTTTGGCATAGTCCACGCGCAGGTCGATTCCTTCATGGCGATGTTCCAGCAATAGCTCGCCGCGGTTTTCGAAGTTGCCGTCCGTTACGTAAATGAATGGCTGGCCGAAGTTCGTCAACCCGAAGAGCAGCTTCTGCTTCACGCTCTTCCAATTGCGGTCGGCGATTTCATAAACGCCGCGCTCGGGATTGAACTGATAGGTAAAGAACTTCTTCTCGTGGCAGAACTCTTCGGTGAAGAAGGCATCGATGAACGTGATGTCGTTGTGCACGCGTCGCGTCTCGAAGATCTTTTCCCGGCCGAGACCCAGGCCCAGATCCCATCCGCGCTTGGAAGCGTAGTTATCGCATTCTTCGTAGTCCTTCCCGAATTTGCCGCGGTTCCAGCGGTCTTCGATGTCTTTCCAAAGCTCGAAACCGAGACGATACGGATTGATCTGCCCCGGATGCGCCGCCACCGTGCCGGAATGATGATCGGCAAAGTCGATCACCTCGGCGTCGTTCAGCGCACGGTCGGTCATGATTTTCGCGTGCCAGTAAGTGGCCCAGCCTTCATTCATGATCTTCGTCTGGGCCTGCGGCGCGAAGTAGTACGCCTCTTCGCGAACCATCCAGAGGACGTCGCGCTGCCAGTTTTCGAGGGGCGCGGATTCGAGCAAAAACAGCAGAACGTCTTTCTGCGGGTCTTCCGGGAAGCGGCGCCGTTTCAGTCGTTCCACTTCGAGCTTGTGTTTCTGGTGATCGAGAAATTCCTTCGGATTGATGAAATCGTCCATGTAATCGCTTGCAGCGATTTTCCTGACGAGCGGGGTTTCCGCGTCCGCGGGCTCTTTGTGCTTCGCCCTCCGCTCGATGAAAACGGAGTGGTGATCGATGAGATCGTCGACCGAGAGGCACACATCGATGAAGGTCTCGACCTCGTCGAGGCCGTACTTGTCGATGTATTTGCGGACTTTGGTGGCGTGATTCGCCATCGTGTCCATCATTTTGCGATTCGTCTTCGAGAACCAGATGTTGTTCTTGAAGAAGTCGCAGTGGCCGTAGACATGCGCCATCACGATCTTCTGATCGACGAGATGATTGTCTTCGAGCAGGTACGCGTAGCACGGATCATTGTTGATGACCATCTCGTAGATCTTGTGGAGGCCATAGGCGTAACCCTTGCTGAGCCGCTCGTATTCCATGCCGAACTTCCAGTGCGGATACCGGTTCGGAAACCCGCCGTACGCGGCGACCATGTTCATTTCCTGGAAATCGAGAATCTCGAAGAAGGTTTCGTAGAAGTCGAGTCCGTATTCGCGCGCATACCCTTCGATCTCGCGATTGAGGCGCGCGAGCTCGGGCGTCAGGCCGGGCCTTTGAGTTTCAGCGGTGATCGACATGAATGCCTACTTGCCCTTTCCGAGAAAGTCCTTGATCGACTGGTAAATGTCTTCCTTGTTTTCGATGCGCGAGAGGACCATGTTGTCGATCTCGTTGACGTTGGTTTCGAGCTCGCGAATGAATTGTCCGCTTCCGTATGTGCTTTCGACCTGGCCGTAGCCAAACAGATTGACCTTGGGCAGGAGATCCACTTTCAGGAGATTGACGCAGCGGTCGGTATCGCCGCCCGACCAGTTGTCTCCGTCGGAGAAGTGGAAGACGTAAATGTTCCACAGGTCCTGCGGATATTCCTCTTCGATGATCTTGTTGCACAGCTCGTAAGCGGAGGAAATGACCGTACCGCCGCTCTCGCGGGTGTGGAAGAAGGTTTCCTTGTCCACTTCCTGGGCGACCGCGTCGTGGATGATGTATCGCGTGACGACGCCGTTGTAGTTCGTCTGAATCCAGGTGTCGATCCAGAACGACTCGACGCGCACGATTTCCTTCTGCTCATCGCCCATCGAGCCGGAGACGTCCATCATATAAAGAATGAGCGCGTTGCTCTCCGGCTTCTGCTTGGTCTTCCAGGAGAGGTAGCGCCTGTCCTCGTGGATCGGGACGATGTAGGGATTCTGCGGATCGTAGGTTCCGGCCGTGATCTGGCGCTTCAGCGCTTCTTTGTACGTGCGCTTGAAGTGGCGCAGCGATTCCGGGCCGACTTTCGAAATCTGCGAATAGTGATCACGCTCGGTTTTGATGCGCGAGCTGCCTTTGGGTTGGATACGGGGTAGTTCGAGCTCTTCAGCAAGGATCTGCGCGAGTTCCTCCATCGTGAGATCGACTTCGAGAATGTGCCCGCCGGGCGCGTTACCGGCCTGGCCGTTGCCGTCTTCATCGACCTCACCCGGCGCCAGCGGCGTCCCGGGCTCGCCTTCGCCCTGGCCAACGCCACCCGTGTTCCGGCGGCCGAAGCGGAAGTTCGGCATTTCGATCTGCGGGATCGGAATGCTGACGAAGTCCTTCCCCTTCTTGCCGATCAGTTCGCCCTGAGAGATGTACTTCTTCAGATCCTGCTTGATCTTGCCCCGGACAATCTGCCGGAACCGGAGGTAATCCTGTTCAATATTAAGAACCATACTGTAGCGGCGGTCATAGACCGCCGGCGATCCTCCTGCCTGCAACACTGTCGGCGGTCATAGACCGCCGCTACAGTGGGATGCTATTCCTTTGCATCTCCTCGCGCGAAGATGCTGGCAACGTAATTCAACACGTCGGTCGCGCAGACGTCGCAGTAACCGTAGTTCTTCATCAGCCGGCTCTTCACGACGTCGATTTTCTCCTGCGTCTCTTTGTCCACCACGTTTGAAACCAGACTTGTGAGCTTGATCGAATCCTTCCTGTCTTCGAACAGTTTCAATTCGAGCGACTTGTACAGCCGCTCGTTGGTCCGATAGTTGAACTGCTTGCCTTCGATCGCGAGAGCGCCGATGTAATTCATGATCTCGCGCCGGAAGTCGTCCTTGCGGCCTTCCGGAATATCGATCTTCTCTTCGATCGACCGCATCAGGCGTTCATCCGGCTCCTCGTCCTGGCCGGTGTACTTGTTTTTCACGCGTTCCTTCTGCGTGTACGCTTTGACGTTGTCGATGTAGTTCGAGCACAGCCGCGAGATCGCTTCCTCGTCCGCAGAGATCGCGCGCTGCACTTCGTTTTTCACGATGTCCTCGTACTCGTGCTTGACGACGGCCAGCAGCTCGCGGAAGGTCTTCCGTTGCTCATCCGACTTGATCAATGAATGATTCTTCAAACCGCTTTCCAGTTCGTTCAGGACCATGAAGGGATTCACGCAGCCCGCGAACTGCTCGTTCACGAGCGCGTTGGAGATCTTGTCCTGAATGTAGCGCGGCGAAATACCGTCCATGCCTTCGCGCGATGCCTCCCGCTGCAGTTCCTTGACGGAGTCTTCGGTGTAGCCGGGCAGGGTCTTCCCGTCGTACAGCTTCAGCTTCTGCAGCAGCGTGAGGTTCGCCTTCTTTGGAACTTCGAGGCGCGTCAGCACCGCCCACATGGATGCCATTTCGACGGTGTGCGGAGCGATGTGCTTTCCCCGAATCCTGGTGAGGTTGTAATCCTTTTCGTAGACCTTCACTTCGTCACCGAGCTTCGTGATGTATGGAATATCGATCTTCACGGTTCGGTCGCGCAGGGCCTCCATGAATTCGTTGTTCTGGAGCTTCCGGTATTCGGGCTCGTTGGTGTGCCCAATGATGACTTCGTCGATATCGGTCTGCGGGAACTTCTTCGGCTTGATCTTGTGTTCCTGGCTGGCGCCGAGCAGGTCATAGAGGAATGCGACTTCGAGTTTCAACACTTCGATGAATTCGATGATCCCTCGATTCGCGACGTTGAACTCGCCGTCGAAGTTGAAGGCGCGGGCATCGGAATCGGAGCCATAGATGGCGATCTTCCGATAATTGATGTCGCCGGTGAGCTCGGTCGAGTCCTGGTTTTTTTCGTCTTTCGGCTGGAACGTTCCGATGCCGTTTCGATCCTTCTCCGAAAGAACGAGCCGCCGGACCTTTATATGATCCATGACCTTGAACCAGTCGCCTTTGTAACGCCGGGTGAGCTCGCGATACATCTGGCGGCACGCCGGGCAGAGGTCGCCCTCGACCTGGACAGGGTACTTCGGATCGCTGCTGTTGCTCATCAGTTGCTCGATGACCTTGACGCGCTGGTCGGGAGGAATGAGGTGCAGCGGCTCTTCGCGCATCGGGCAGGGCAACTCGTCACTCACCATCGCAAAGACTTCCTTTTCGGCGTCGTTCCCGATGTTCGTCCAGGCGAAGGTGTACATTGCGCCTTCGGGCTTGCGCGAGTACTCCTCGAGACCTTTCTTCAACAGCCGGACGATCGTGCTCTTGGCGCTGCCGACCGGGCCGTGCAGCAGAATGACTCGCCGCTCCGTGCCGTAGTTCCGCGAGGCGGACTTGAAGATGTCAACCAGATGAGTGAGGCTCTGATCGATCCCGTAGACCGCATCCCGCCCCTCGTGGGCGTAGTCCCGGAAGAAGCGGTAGCGCGTGCTCCTCTTCTTGTGCTCGACGTGCTCTTCCACACCGTGCGAAAGAATCATGTCGTATATGCGCTGGAACGCATTCCGCGTGACCCGCGGATTTTCCTGAACGAGTTTGAGATAGTCTTCGAGCGATCCTTCCCAATTCAGTTCCTGGTACTCTTGCGCGCTCTGCATATTTGCCATGGCGCTGAGAATGTTTACGGTCTCTGCCTGGTCATGCATAGTCTTCACCCTGCCAAACAAAAAAATCGGAAGACACTTCCTGAAGCAAAAGATCTACAGCTTCGGACCGCTTCCGATCACTGGTTTTCAAAACTCCTGGTTGCCTCGATGGTCCCAGCATAGGATCACCTTCAGACAGCTCAGGTCCAATATCATTTGATGTGCTATCTTCCAAAAGGATAGCGCATTGTCAACATGACTCCTCTTATTGCAATCGTTGGACGTCCGAATGTGGGGAAGTCCACGCTGTTTAATCGCCTCATCGGCCAGCGTCGTTCCATCGTCACCGATGAGCCGGGCATTACCCGCGACCGAATCTACGGAACTGTAGGTTGGCGCGGACGTTCCTACGAAATTGTAGACACCGGCGGCATCGTACCCGGCGAAGAGACCGAGATTCCGGTCCGCATTTTCGAGCAGGCGAAGATCGCAATCGAAAGCGCGTCTCTCATCCTGCTGGTTGTCGATGGCCGGGCCAGCATCACAGCTCCGGACCAGGAACTCGCGCGTCTTCTACGACGTACGTCCAAGCCCATCTTTCTGGTCGTCAACAAAATCGATTCGGAGAAGCAGGCGCCCGACGTCTCGGAGTTCTACCGCCTGGGTACAAGCCACATCTTCCCGGTGTCCTCCGAACATGGACGTGGCATCACCGAACTACTCGATGAGGTAGCAATTTCAATACCGGCGCCGAAAGAAAATGAGGAAGCGGCCGAACGTGAAATCGGCGTGGCGATTATCGGCAGGCCGAATGTCGGCAAGTCCACGCTTCTAAACCAGCTTGTCGGTTCGGAGCGGGCGATGGTTTCGCCCATCGCGGGCACCACCCGCGATGCGGTGGACAGCTTGGTCAAGCATGAGGGGTTGACGATCCGGTTTGTTGATACGGCTGGCATCCGGCGGAAAGGAAAGACCGAGCTGAAGGCTGAAAAGCTCAGTATTATCATGGCGCGGCGGCATCTCGAGCGCAGTGACGTCGCCATTCTGGTGATCGACGGCGTCGAAGGCGTGACGGCGCTCGACGCCCACATCGGAGGCTACGCCCACGAGGCCGGCCGGTCGGTCATCATTGTTGTAAATAAATGGGACCTGGTTGAAAAGAACTATCGCATCACCGCCGACTACGAAAAAGACATCCGCGAGAAGCTGAAGTTCCTTTCCTTTGCGCCGATTGCCTTCATTTCCGCCAAAACCGGCCAGCGCGTACAGAAACTATATGGAATGATCGATGAAGTTCATAAATCACGGTTTGTGCGCGTTCCAACCAAGGACCTCAACGAGTTCCTGCGAACAGAAGTGTTGTCGCGAGGCGGATTACCTTCCGAAGTGAAGATCCGTTATATTTCCCAGGTGAAGGTCAACCCGCCAACCTTTGTCATGTTTTCGAACAAGATCAAGAAACTGCACTTCTCGTTCGAGCGGTTCATCGAAAACCGCATTCGCGAGCGGTTTCCATTCACGGGCACGCCGATTATAATCAAGCAGCGCGCAAAGATGCCTGGACGCCATGCCCACACCCGAGATTCCTGATAAGCTTTTCTTCCGCATAGGCGAGGTCTGCGAAATCGCCGGCATTGAGCCTTACGTTCTCCGATTCTGGGAAACCGAGTTTCCCACTCTTGTCCCGGAAAAGTCGAAAGCCGGCCACCGCGTGTATAAAAGGAGGGATGTCGAGAACGTTCTTCGAATCCGGGACCTGCTTTACGAGCGGGGCTTCACTATCGCCGGCGCGCGCAAGGTGCTTTCGAAAGCGCGCGGCTCGCGGCGCGCGGATCGCGACGAAGTTCTCATTCGTGTGCGCAAAGAGCTGAAGGACATCTTGACTTTACTTCGGCGGAAAACCTAGAGTGAGTGCATCGGGACGTAGCGCAGCCTGGTAGCGCACACCCTTGGGGTGGGTGGGGTCGGAGGTTCAAATCCTCTCGTCCCGATTGTTGTTTCCCGCATGAAACCTCCAATTCTTATCACAAATGACGACGGGATCGATTCGCCTGCTTTGGCTGCTCTCGAAACCGCTCTGTCTCAAATCGGCCGCGTGACTGTGGTTGCGCCGGACCGCGAACGCAGCGCCGCCAGCCACAGTCTGACCATACACGAAGCTGTCACCTGCCACCAGATTGCGCCGAATCGCTTCGCTGTCGAGGGAACGCCCGCCGATTGCGTAATTGCGGCGTTGCAGCGAATCATGAAGGCGCCCCCCGGGATTGTGATCTCCGGCGTGAACCGCGGAACGAACATGGGCGACGACATCCTGTATTCGGGAACCGTCGCGGCCGCCACCGAAGCCGTGCTGCGGGGGATCCCCGCAATTGCCATCTCCGCTTTCCTGGACTCGGATTATCAGTCGGCGGCCGCCGTTGCGGCCGGTATCGCCGCGCGAGTATTGAACGAAGGAATGCCTCCGGACATTATTCTCAACATCAACTATCCTAAGCAGTGGAACGGCGAATTCCGCCTGACCCACCAGGGCCGCAGGTCCGCCGAGCCTTTCAGCGATCATGAAGCTCTGGCGCTTGGCTTTGTGTCCATCTGTCCGCTTCAGATCAACCGAACGGCTCACGAATACTTTGATCACTTCGCGGATTGGATTGGTCAAATTCCGGCACTCAAACGCGGCCTTTAGCGTGAGGGACCCCGGCAGCAACCACAGAGACACGGAGAACACAGAGAAGTGATAAAACACTTCTCTGTGTTCTCCGTGTCTCTGTGGTTGCTGCCGGGGTCCCTCACGCACCTAAACTCTTTTTACTTCTTCGATCCCGCTGGCCTTCAGAGTCCGTTCCACAAGCGCATCGTCAGCCGGTTCTTCCACGGCGACCAGAATCTTTCCCTGCGAGACTTCCGGGTCATAGACCTTCGAATCTTTGGTCGGGAGTCCCGTGGTTACGAACAAGCTGACCACTGTTGCGAGGATCGCGCCAAGCATGGTGAGTTCGAACATGATGATGATATTCGGCCACCACGCGACAATTGGCATTCCGCCCGTCACCAGCGGCCATGATGTCTCCGTGATGTAAGCCAGCGTTAGTCCCGCGGCCAGCCCCGCCACTCCGCCGCCGGCCGCAATCCAGAACAGCCACGTCTGCTTATAGCGATGGCTGAACTGGTACTCTTCATACGGCTGGGATGAAATCACCGTGATCGAGCGATCCGGCACGCCGCCCTTGCGCAGTTCATCCACGGCGTGCTGCGCCGAATCCGGATCTGGATACAAACCGTAAATCGCTTTCACGGCCGGGTCCTCCACAGCGCGTGATGTTCCTCTTCCGTTTCCCCTTCCGCGGTGAGCTGCGGCTGCACATGTCCGCCGACTTTGAGCTCCCAGATCGAAATGATCGGCACCGCTTTCGTGAACAGGGTATACAGGAGCACCATTGCCGCGAAGGTTGCAATCGTGATCATGATCTCCACCGGTTGCGGCCGATAGGAACTCCACGAGTACGGCAGGTTCTTCGTCCCCAGCGACGGCACAATGATCAGAAATCGTTCGAGCCACATGCCCACGACGATCGTGGATGAGGCAATAACGCATCCCGTAATCGTTCGCAGTTTCCTGATCGCGAGTATGGGGAAGGGAATCAGGAAATTGCAGAACACCATCGTCCAGAACAGCGGAGCGTACGATCCCGTCTGCGTTTCCCAGAACACGGCCATTTCCGCCGGCTGGTTGCCATACCATGTGGTGATCCGTTCGGCGAAGGTGAAGTATCCCCACAGCAGGCTCATCAACAACAGGAGTTTGCCGAGATTCTGGAAGTGCAGCGGATGCAGGTAGGCTTCGAGGTGCAGGGTCTTCCGAAGAACGGCCATCGCGATGATGAGCCCCGCAATTCCGCTGAAGATCGCGCCGACCACGAAGTACGGGCCGAAGACAGTGGAGTGCCACATCGGAACAGGCGACATCGAGAAGTCGAACGACACGATCGTATGCACCGAGATCGCGACCGGCACGATCGCAATCGCCATGATCTGCATCGCCGCCTCAAGCCGATGCCACTGCTTCGTCGTGCCTTGCCAGCCGAGCGCGAGGACGCCGTAGATTCTCCGCCGCCAGCCGGTCATCTGATCGCGCATCAGCGCAAAGTCCGGAATGATCGGAAGTATGAGAAAGAGCGTGCTGCCCGTGAGGTACGTCGAGATCGCAAAAAAGTCCCAGGACAGGGGCGAGCGTACATTCGGCCAGATGTGGCGTTCGCTCGGATAGGGAATCAGGTAGAAGAAAAGCCACGGACGCCCCAGGTGAATGATCGGGAACATCGCGCCGATCATCAGCGCGAATACGGTAATGACTTCGGCGCAGCGCGTGACTGGCCGCCGCCATGTCGCATTCACGAGCCGCAGGATCGCCGAGATCAGCGTGCCCGCGTGGCTGATGCCGATCCAGAAAACAAAATTCGTGATGTAAAAGGCCCAGAAGATCGGCCAGCGGATTCCGGCCACCGCGAGTCCGTTCGACATCTGATAAAACCAGGCGCCGGCGCCGCACAAAAGGATCGTGCCCAGAAACGCCACCAGCAGAAAGAACCAGACCGACGTGCTGCGGAGGGGGCGCAGCAGGTCCGCGTTTATTTTTTGTTCGTCCTGGAGAGTCATTTAGTCTTGGCCGCCGATGGCGTCATTCGCGGCTGTTAATATTGCTTCTGCAAGTAAGTGACCTTCGGCAGTGTGCCGACATCTTCAAGTAACTTCGTTCCGCGCGACGACCGCGAGAGCCGCGACACTTCACTTTCCGGATCGTTCAAGTCGCCGAACACGATCGCGGATGTGGGACACGACTGCACACATGCCGGCTTGATCTCGCCATCTTTGAGCTCGCGGTTTTCGGCTTTCGCAACATCCTTGCCCGCCGAGATTCGCTGCACGCAGAACGTGCATTTCTCAACCACGCCGACCTCGCGCACCGACACATCCGGATTGAGCGCAAGCTCGAGCGGCCGGTCAAAAACCGGATTGCCAAAGTTAAAGAACCGGACATTATAAGGACACGCATTCGCGCAATAGCGAGTGCCGATGCAGCGGTTGTACACCTGCGCGTTGAGACCCTCGTCCGTGTGATGACTGGCGTAGGTCGGGCACACCGGTTCGCATGGCGCGGCGTCGCATTGCTGGCACATCACCGGCCGGAACTTGACCCGCACATCCGGAAAATCCCCCTCGTAGTACCGTTCCACCCGTATCCAGGCAATGGCCCGTCCCTTCGCCGACTGCTCCGGCCCCGCAATGCGAATGTTGTTTTCCGTCCGGCACGCCGTCACACACGCTTCGCATCCCGTGCAGCGGTCCAGATCCACTGTCATTCCCCATCGATGAGTCATCGTTCTCCTGACTCCCCCACAAGTTAGCGCATTAACATACTTGGCTCAACGTGCCCCCAGAAGTCGGAAATTTTGAAATTGGACGAATCCTGCATCTAAAATCCAAAATCCAAAATCCGAAATCTCCGATTGGACTGTCGCAACGCTCAGTCCAATTTACATTTTCGGATTTCGGATTTGAGGTGCAGGATTCGTCCAATTTCAAAATTTCTACTTTCGACTCCGTTGAGTCAAATATGTTGTCACCCAAGTTAGGGGTGCTTCCTCTATCTATGCGGATGCTCCGGGGGATAATCCCTCAACGAGCCCGCAAACAAAACCAGCCTTCCATCCGCCTCGCCGACCTTCGCGATTTTCACCCGCGTCGCCGCCCATGCCAGCGCGCCCGTCTCCGGCTCCGTTAGCGGCGACAGAATGCCGATTGGGTTTTCTCCCCTCCCGGTGGCGTACCGCGTGTAGTTCTCATGCCCCTGTCCCACGGGCATCGCGATCACATCCGGCGCAATGCCCGGCGACGGAAACGCCGGCACTCGGATCGAGCCCTGCTTAGACGCGATCTCCACGAGATCTCCCTGACGGATGCCGAGCTTGTCCGCCGTCTGCATATTGATTTCGACCCAGCTGCTCCACACCGCGCTCGACATCGGATCCGGCAACTCCTGCAGCAGCGGCAGGTGAGCCAGCGATCCATCCAGAAACGCAATCGACGGATACGGTAGAAAATGAAACGCATACTGACTGGCGTCGCCATCGAACTGCGGCTCTGCGTATTGGTGCGCCGTTCCCGTTCCGGCTGCAGGCGCGGTCGGTGACGGCCCGTTCTCCGGTTTCGAAGGCTCCTTCAGCATTTCTTCGAAAGTCTTCCACTTCAGATCGACCGGCTTTCCCAGCTTCCGTCCAAGGTCGAGCAGCACATCCGGCGTCGATCGCGTATCGTGCAGCGGCCGCATCACCGGTCCCGTTACTGTCGACACCGCGACCTTCGCGCCCGATTCCGGCGAAGAATGCACCCACGACTCGAGGAACGAGTGATCCGG
>Ga0207090_1011_pt1 | contig 32010 bp, 30 predicted proteins | sample Alteio_BWMinHeat_50_FD_153565 | JGI IMG/M metagenome (GOLD analysis project Ga0207090, IMG submission 153565) | Enriched cells from forest soil in Barre Woods Harvard Forest LTER site, Petersham, Massachusetts, United States -... | ecosystem: Environmental > Terrestrial > Soil > Temperate forest >...
CAGCAGCGTGATGATCGGGATGAGCGAATTCCGCAACGCATGGCGGTATATCACCACTCTCTCACTGAGACCTTTCGCACGCGCCGTGCGGATGAAGTCCTGCCGGATGGTTTCGAGCATGCTCCCGCGCATGTAGCGCGACAGCACCGCGAGTGTGTAGTAGGTCAGGCACGTGACGGGGAGAACCAGGTGCCACGCTTGGTCTCCAACGCGCTGCCACAGCGGCCAATTCTCAGAGTTCGCCGACACCAGGCCCGATGACGGAAACACATACCAGAAGTCGCCGCCGCCGAGATAGACAATGGCCATCGTCGCGACCCAGAAGCTCGGGAGTGAGTAGAGTCCAAATAGCACGACTGTCGTCACGCGTTCGCCGGCGGAATAACGGTGTGTCGCGGAATAGATTCCGAGCGGGATGGAAATCAGATAAGCAAACAGAAGCGCGAGTCCGCTCAGTTCCATGGAAACTGGGATGTGCTCCCTGAGCTTCTCGATGATCGGACGATGGTCACGCAGCGATTGCCCGAAATCCAGAGTCACGATACGCTTCAGCCATCGAACGTACTGAATGTAGAGCGGCTGATCCAAACCGTAGAGCTCCCGCGTCTCCTGTATTTGTGCGGCGATGTCACCGGTGGCCCGCTGGTCGGATTCGAGCAACTTCAGCTCGGCAGGATCTCCGGGAGCAAGATGAATAATGATGAAGGAAATGATGGAAATGCCCAACAGAGTGGGAGCTATCAGCAGTACACGTTTGAGGAAGTAACTTCGCATCCTCTACCGTGCAGTTGCACTGTTGTATTTCTGCCGCGATGCCGGCACCCACCAGCTATTGAGATCGTAACCGGGGCGTAGCGGCACCCATTGCACGTTCTGGAAACGTCTGCTGTAAGCAGCAGGCTCCTACTGGTAATACAGGAAGGTTACCGGCTGCTCTTCCTGGACGATCTCCTGCCATCGCGCATACAGGTTTTTTCTCTTTTCAGCGTTAAATTCCAGACGCGCCTGCTCGATCAAACGGTCGGCTTCGGCGTTCTTGAAGTTGACATAATTCGAGCCGCCGGAAGCGGAACTGGAATGCCAGAGCTGATACTGATCCTGAACCAGATCGTAGGAGAAGCCGAGCACCGAGGCATCGAACCGGTGCTCCTTCAGGGTCTGGGTCATGAGCGCAAGCTCGACAAGCCGGTCCGTCATTTCAATTCCCGCTTTACGAAATTCTTCCGTGAGAACGGGCGAGAGTTGTTTGAAAATCGTGCTGCCGGTTGAGCCGAGGAACTCGAACTTGAACTTCACTCCGTCCTTGTCGCGAATGCCGTCGCCATCGTGATCTGTCCAGCCGGCCTCGTCCAGAAGTTCCGCGGCGCGTTTGGGGTCGTAGGGTAAAGGCTTGATGTTGGGATTGAAGTCCGGCGAACGAGGATCCATCGGAGTAATACCGATTGTTCCGCTGCCGAGACGAATCGTGTCAATCAGCTTTTGCCGGTCCACGAGCATGGTCATCGCTTGCCGTACGCGTTTGTCTTTGAAGAACGGCCGATCGTTGTTCCACATGATCTCGTACTCGGCGGGAATCGAGTATTTCACCTTTGTGAATTGTTGATCGAAGGACGCGCCGTTGGTTTGTTCGGTGAACTGTATAGGCAACAGGCGCGGGTTGAAATCGATTTCACCCGACTTGAGCGCGGCAAGGGCCGCCGTGTAATCACTAATGATTCGATAAACGATTTTCTCGAGATATGCCTTTTTGCCCCAGTAGTTGTCATTGCGCGTCAGGACCAGTTCCCTGCCGCCGTCCCATTTCTCGAATTTGTACGGCCCTGTTCCGACAGGCGCGCGATTCGCGGGATGGCTGTTGAACTGGTCAGCGAACTTCTTCATCTTGGGATCGCTCTTCCCTTTCGGGCCGATCATGTCCTTGTAAGTGAAACCGTCGAGCAGTCCTTCCGCGTCGAAGACATGTTTGGGAATAATGGCAAGAATGTTTGCCACATTGCTGACGTTGTACACGTTCGGCTTGCTCATGACGAAACGCATGATGCGGCCGTCGACCTGGATGTCGGCGATGTCTGTGAGATAGCTTCGGACTGGCCCGCTATCGACCAACGGAGAAGCAGCCGCTTTGAAGGTGAATAAAACGTCCTCGGGCGTGAAAGGCTGGCCATCATGCCACTTGACTCCGTCACGGATCTTCAACGTGTAGGTCAGGTGATCATCGGAGATCGTGGGGGGCGCTTCAGCGAGAAGAGGTTCAGTCAGCGTCCAGTCCTTCGTGTTGTAGCTCATCAACAATTCGTAAATCTGGGAATTGTTGACGCCCCACATCGCGTAATGCCCGAGTCCCGTCGAGCTAATGAGGGGATTGAGATTATCGGGATCGGTCTCAAAACGCACGACGGCCCAATCGCCTGTCACGGGCGAGCCTGCATCTGCGGTGGCTTTCTCGTCAGTCTTGCCTGCGCGGCTGCAGGCGAAAAGAATGGTGACGGAAAACAGAATGAGGGCAAATATTCTGCGCGTCATTTCGTCTCCGGCGTCCTGGGTTTCCTCATATGTCGCCTCATTATTACATGAGTGTCATGAATGCAATCGAAGAAGTGCCGCGGCCTCCGAGGTGCCCGGGCGGCAAGGAGGCGGGCGGTTTTTCCTCCGTCCCGAAATTCACTGCCGTTTTTTACTTAAATATTGGTTGGATTTGGCACCACGCTATAATGCGTCCTCTTATGGAAAGACTGATCACCAAACAGGCGCTGCGCGCCACGGAGCGTCTGACTCAAACGATGGCGGCATTGGCCAGGCTCCTGGATCAAACAACGAATGATATCCAGGCGGTGGATTCAGAATTCCAGGAGCAGGTATTGAAGGCTGTTCAGCAAACGGAGGCATATCTGGAACAGCAGGGCGCCGAGCGGTTGAAGCTTGGCGTCAAAGAAGCGGAGCAAAACACGCGTGCTCTGGTCGCCGGCGAACTGGAAGCCCGCTTCAACGGGCAGATGGCTGCTGCCGTTGAAGCTGTTCGCAACGAGCTGAAGGCTGAACGTGACCAGTTCAGGCAGGAACTTGAACGGCTGCGGCAAACAGCCTCCGAGTGGGAGAGCGAACGCGCAAGGCTGGCTGCCGATTGTGAGCAGGCCAACTGTTTGCTGGTGCAAAGCCAGAACGACCACGAACGGGCTCTGGCCGAGACTGATGAGGCCGCCGCGATCGCTCTTGAGCGGCAGGTCGCTACTGCGGTCGATCGCGGCCGCGCCGACCTGAAGGCGCGGTGGGACGCCGACCGGGCGTCCCTTGTTGCCGAGCGTAATCGAGCCCAGCAGCGGCTGGCCGACGCCGCCTCCGATTACGAAACGCGCCAAGCCGCCGCTGCCAACGGACCTGCCGCACCGGCCTCCTTCGCGCTCGAAGCGTTTGCCGGAGAAGTTGCTCGCGTCGAGCGTTTGATTCAAGCTATCTCGCAAATCGTCGAAGATCCCGATACCGAATTGTCGGTCGTAATCCGTAAGAACGCCGAGCGTGCAGAACTCGAGTCGTACGTGAAAGGTCTTCGTTTCAACTTCCCACCGGCGTAGTCAACAATCCCTCGCCTGTCAGCCCTTGAATTTGAGAGTGATCGGAATTTCCGTGTCGACACAGCGGGAGCCGCTTGCGTCCCGTATCGGAGTAAATTTCCACAGCGTGACGGCACCCCGGACGACGTTGCTCAGCATTGGATTGCCTTCCGGCATCCCTGTGACAGTCACGTCACCGCTCTCATTGATTCTGGCTTTTACGCGCACAACGATTTCCCCGTTGTTCTTTAGATAATTTCGAAGATCGTTCGTGATTACGGGGTCCACGCGCGTCTTCAGACGCGCCAACGCGAGCGGCGCCGGCATATCGAAACAGCCGTTGATATTGGCGGCCTTCGGGGCCACTGCGCCGGTCTCCGGAGCTGCTTTGATGGCCGCTGCGGCCCGCGCTTCCTCCGCAGTGTTGGCGTTTGCGCGTTTTTTCATCTCTTCGCACGACGTCATTTTAGCGCGGATGTCCCCGCCGAATGACGGATCGGGAAGCAGCTCCGAAACCTGCCCGCTGATAGCCATCATGGTTGCTACATCACCGCCGAGGCAGTTCCGGTTCCAGCTCTCCACAAGACTGGACAAGGCTTTCCGGTATTCGCCGGTCACATAGGCGATCGTCGCCGTGTCGCGGGTGCTACCAGCCGACGTGATCTCGCGGTAGTCCGCAGCGGCCGCAGTGAACTGATGCGCGCCGTAGTTTCGTTGCCACTGGACGAGCAATCGGTCCTCACCCACCTGCAGTTTGCTACGGGTGAGGTCGGCATATTCGCGAGCCAGCTCGTGCTCGGGCGCGAGCGTCTCAGCCGCCTCAAAGCTGGACAACGCGCTGGAGAATTCGCCGCGCTTGTAGGAGGCGATGCCAACCCTATAGAGATTCTCTGCCGCCTCCGGCATGAGCGCCGCGAGTACAGTGCATTTCGATCCCGACGATCGAATCAGGTCGAGGAACGCTTTGGTCTTTCCGCTATCCAAATCTGTGCGTGCCTCTGTTTGAGCTGCAGAGCATCGGACTCTCGTTTGTTCGGTCCTGGCTTCGCCCGCTGCTGCAATGACTTTTGGCGAGAACTGTTGGACATCGATCGCGTAATCCGGCTCCAAAGCATACAGTCCCATGAAGAACGACTTGGCCTTAACGGTATCGTTCAAACCAATGGACGCAAGCGCCAACCGCAGTTTTGTATCCATCTTCTCTTGCAGGCGCCCTGGCTGTGCCGCAAGCGCTTCATCGATGCGCGTCAGCAGTGCAATCGACTCGTTGAAGTGGGCGCCGTAATAGAGCGATTCGGCATGCGCCAGAGCGTCCTTGATTTCGTCCGGTGGCGCGGGCTGGGAAATGGACTGGAGTGTGGTCAGGAGAGCAAAAGCAATTCGGAACATCAGAAACCTCTATGGAAAGTCCACCTGGATCGCTGTGTCTTTCTCCGTGATCCGGTGGGTTTTCGATGTGAAATTGGGATTCTCAAATACGAGAACACCCCCGATGGGAACGCTAACGCCGCTTAGGGGCGTCTGTCCTAATGGACGCCGCGGCGATCCATCGAGGAATACCTGGGACCAGGGTTTGGCATTGATCTGCACGGTTGCCTGAAACGTAACGGACGCAGTTGTCGTTTCATCGGGCTTGAGGTCGTAGCTGACAATGGTCCGGAGGTCGCCATGGCGATATTCGAGCGTTTGGCGCCCAACTGGTAATTGCAGTGTGGTGGGCGCCGATCCAAGGTACCGGTCTCTCTGATAGATTTCTGCCGCCATGGATGAACTTACTGCCAGTTTTCCCATCACGGCCGGCGCGATGGTGGTGGAACCGAGAACCGGAGCTCCCGCCTGAGATAGCGTGGGGATTAGTGGAGACGGCCCAGGCGCAATTAGCTCTTCCTTGGCAGCGACGGGCACTGGAACCGCGGCGGCTGGGAACGGCTCATCAGGCCGAAGCGCGGCCGGATGCTGCTCGTATGCCACAGAAGAGGGAACACTCGATTGGTTGACGGAGTGTGTTCGTGCCGCAGCGTCCAACGCGTTCGGACTCATCCGGTACGATTGCTGAAACCACAGAAGTCCGCCTCCAAACACAACGGTTGTTATCAGTCCAGCTACAAGCTTCGGCCGTGGTTCCTTTTTCTTGTCCCTTAGTACACTTTGAAACAGTGTGGGCGTAGCGACGAAGGGAACCTCTTCCCGAGTTTCCCGGGCTTCGCGGACTTCCTGGACTTCCTGGACTTCCCGGGCTTCCCGGGCTTCCCGGGCTCGCTGGACTTCCTGGGCTCGCTGGACTTCCTGGGCTCGCTGGGCTTCCTGGGCTTGCTGGGCTTCCCGGGCTTGCTGGGCTTCCCGGGCTTGCTGGGCTTCCCGGGCTTGCTGGGCTTCCTGAGCTTGCTGGGCTTGCTGGCGTGGATGCGAGACCGGCGTGACCGGCACACCTCGGGCGCTTTGCAAAAGGATCCCCGCCTCTTCGTTTTGCGGATCGATGCGCAGCGCTTTCATGAGGATGATCTCGGCCGCTTTCCGATACTTTTTCTTCTCGTCGGTGCCACCGGCCTGTTCGAGTAACGCACGCGCATCGTGCAAATCTTCTTGAATGTTGAAGGTGAATTCTGGATTGCTCATATGGCACAAGGTCGCTGGCACGACGAAGTCCAAAAAGGGGATATTGTTCGTGGCAATGGAGATGCATTCGCTCAACGCCAATCTCGTCAACAAACTTGGTGGAAAAGCGACTACTACGTTGAAGCCCCGCTTGATGCTTTTGATTTGCCGGGAAAAGGCAGAGAGCGTCTTACTCCCGGCCTTCGGCTTTGCACAGCGGAACGGGAACTGACCACAAGAAGCAGTAGAGTAGGCCAGCGCTGACGCGCTGGCCCCTCGTCGAACCGGACGTGCAGATTTCCCGCATCCGGCTCTCACGTAAACAAATCACCAGAACGACGAACCAAGGACAAAGGCCGGAGGCCCAGTTGCCGAAAGTGCGCATAAAGAGAGATTGTCTTTGGCGCGCGATATGGCCGCTGACTCCGGCGGTGCAAATGGATGTGCAAACGTTGGTGCGTATAGGAGTTCAGAGCACGGTACGCATCCGACACATAGCCGTAACTGAAGTAGTTCGCCCAACTCTGGAGATTCCGATTGAGCTGCTGAATCAGATTCGGGATAGGCTTGAAACACATCCGGCTGCCGGTCATATCCCGCAGCGCGACCCTTTCTTTTATCAGCGCCTTCTTCGACGGGAACACATTCCAATACCGTGACGAACGACCGAATTGGTCTCGGTCGTATCTGAACGTGTAACCCAGAAAATCAAGGCTGGCACCTACCTGCTTCAGATCCACCACGCGCGTCTTGTCCCGATTGATCTCTAAGCCCATCCAACCTTCCAACTTCGATTCAATAAACCCGACCAGCTTCGTGCTCTGATACCGTGCCAGAATCACAAAATCGTCGGCGTAGCGTACCAGCTTGGCCTTGGCCCATTGCACCGGCCCGTCCGGTTGATGAAACACCTTATCGAACCAATGCAAATAGATGTTGGACAACAGTGGCGAGATGACTCCCCCTTGAGGTGTACCCTGAGAATTCCGGCTCACCTTTGGGGGTGTACCTTTGGTCTGTTGTTCCACCGCCGGCGTCTTCAGCCACATCCGGATCAGCTTCAGCACCGAACGATCCGCGATCCGCATTTCCAGGCACGCTAATAACTGCTGGTGCGGAATGGAATCGAAGTACCCTTTCAGATCTGCATCGTAGACGGCTTGATAACCTGCCTTCAGATGCGATTGAATTTCCTTTAGGGCATCATGGGCCGATCGTCCGCTGCGGAATCCATAACTACATTCCAGAAAATCCGCCTCGAAGATCGGTTCCAAGATCAGGAAGGCCGCCATCTGGACTATCCGATCTCGTAACGTCGGAATGCCCAGCGGCCGCAGCTTTCCATTGGCTTTCTCGATCCACACCCGACGCACCGGTTGCGGTCGGTAAGTCTTCTGCTTCAGCGCTTGCTCGATTTCATCCAGAAATCGTTTTACTCCGCCTTCGCTTTCTTCAATCATTTTGATCGAAATGCCATCAACTCCGGGTGCCCCTTTATTAGCTTTCACCCGTTTCCATGCCGCTTCCAGCGTGTCGCGCCAAAGCATTCGGCCATACAACGTATAAAACCGAAACTTCGGCTCCTGCTTCGCTTTCTGATTCAGCTTCTGTCTCAGTTGAGAGAGTTTCTCCGACATCGCCCCTTCATGCCCGGTCTCCGGCGCCACCAGTTGCCATGCCGTTTCCTCCGTAGTGGGATTTTCATCCAATCGGCACTCTCCTCATCTTACAGCTGCACGTTCACGTTCAGCCCCTTCGCTCCACGGTCGTTACTCGCTTCCCCGCTACTATGAGCTGTCCGACGCCCGTAAAAAAAAACTACGGGCCTCCCAGGTTCCTTGGCTGATCTTTCCATGCGCGCCGTCCACAATCGCCCCGGCGGTCTTCGTCTGATGGCTGCATACACCTGTTTCTTCACCACCAGTGGCAGGCTTCATCGTAATTGGTGAATTGGCCACCCGCATCTGTCTAACGAGGCCGAATCGGTTCGCAAACGCTACAGCTCACATGTTTGCCTCGCGAGGCTTCATCAGGCCAACTGCTCCCAATGCTCGTCCGGCTACTTGGTGAACAGGCAATTACCAAGGTAAGCTCCTTTCAGCTTACGAGATTAGCCAGGCTTCGCCTGGCGCACCAATAGACGACACAAAAGGCACAAATAATTTGCTGCGAGACCCTGCTTTTGTGCCTTTTGTGTACCTTCCCGAACCCGTCGTGCAAAGCCCCGGCCTTCCAGCGCGGTCACACGTTCAGCGCCCGGCAAGACGGGAGGCAACCAACCGAAGGCCGTCAAGAGTCAGGTTGGCATCGACGGTTTCGATAAGCCTGGTTTCCGGCGCTATGAACGGCGCCTGGCCGCCGGTGCCGATGACGCGGGTATTGGCTCCGAGTTCTTTTTTCATACGCGTGAGAATGCCGTCCACAAGAGCGACATAGCCGTAGAACAGGCCGCTCTGCATGCTTGCGACTGTGGAAGTGCCGATCACTTTTGCAGGTCTTTGAATCTCGATGCGAGGAAGCTTCGCGGCGTGTTCATAGAGAGCCTCGGCGGAAATCACGATCCCCGGCGCAATGACGCCGCCGCGATATTCGCCGGCGGCGGTAATGGCATCGAAGGTTGTTGCGGTTCCGAAATCGACAACGATGGCGGGTTTTCCGTATTTATGAATCACTGCGACCGCGTTTACGATCCGATCGGCGCCGACTTCGCGGGGATCGTCGTAGAGGATGGGAATGCCGGCGTTCGCGTGAGTGACGAATGTCGGCTTCACGGAAAAATAACCGGAGACCATTTCGTTGAGGACGGAGTCCAGCGGCGGCACAACCGAAGCGATGATCACACGGCGGATCTTCTTGGCGTCGATTTTTTCGAGATCGAAGAGATTCCGGAGAAGGATGCCGTATTCATCAACCGTGCGCTCCTTCTGGGTCGACAGGCGCCAGTGCATGACGAGCTTGTCCGAGGCGTCGTAAACGCCGAACACCGTGTTCGTATTGCCGAGATCAATTGCCAGAAGCATCGTTATTCCCAGTTGACGACGTCACCACTATAGACCTCTTCAATGCGGCCGCCCTTTTGTTCGACTCTCAGTGCGCCGAGCGGGTTCAGGCCACAGGTCACTCCAGCGATTCTGCGCACACCGTCGTAAATCTCGATCTTACGGCCATTCGCAAAACTCGAGAAGCGCGTCCACTGCTCGATAATGCCGCGCGGTCCTTTCCGCTCGAAATCCATATAGATGTTCTCGAACTCCTCGAAAAACTCCAACAGTATCTCCAGGCGGGACTGAATTCGGCCCGAGGCGATACGCAGCGAGGTCGCACGGTCCGCAATGTCTTCGGGAAGCCGCTCGTGATTCGCGTTCAGGCCCACACCGATGATCATCGTCTTCACGAGATCCGATTCGGCCTGAATCTCGGACAGAATGCCGCAGATCTTCTTCCGTCCGATGAGAAGGTCATTCGGCCATTTGATATCGATGTCGAGGCCGGAGTAACGCTCGATGGCGTTGTGCACGGCCACAGCCGTTCCCAGCGTAAATAGCGGCGCAAGGCTGGGCGGCGCCTTCGGGAAAAGAACCATCGAGAAGTACATTCCGGCTTCGCGTTCCGAATGCCAAACGCGGCCAAGCCGTCCACGTCCCGCGGATTGGGATTCCGAGATGATGATTGTGCCTTCCGGAATCCGGTGTCCGTGGGCGATCAGCCGTGAGGCGAAAAGGTTCGTCGAATCGACGCTGTAGAAGTGGTACAGATTGCGGCCGAAGATTCTCGTGCGAAGGCGCGGGCGGACCAGCTGTGGGAGCAGGACGTCAGGGAGCCGAACGAGACGATATCCGGTAAACAGCTCGCCGCGGATTTCGATTCCCGCCTCGCGCAGCTTCTCAATCCAACGGACGAGCGTCGAGTGCGACACGCCGAGGTCCCTGGCGAGCTTTTCGCCGGAGAGCGAAATCATCATGTTTTGCATCAGGGCGAAGAGAAGCTCGTCGAGCTTGCGGTCCATGGATTATTCGGGAGTGACGCGGAGATGAATGTCCACCGCGGGAACCGAATGCGTGAGCGCGCCGATTGAAATGTAATCGACGCCCGCTTCGGCGAATTGGCGCACGGTTTCCAGCGTAATTCCACCTGAGGACTCGAGCGGAACGCGGCCCTCGACGATCACCACAGCTTTGCGGGTTTCCGCAGGATCGAAGTTATCCAGCAGGACGACGTCGGCGCCGGCAGTGAGCGCGGTCTGGAGTTCCTCGAGACTCCGGACTTCGACTTCAATCTTTACCAGGTGGCCGAGATGGCAGCGCGCTTCCCGTACGGCGTCTGCGGCGGAGGAATGAAACGCGATGTGATTGTTCTTGATCAGGACTCCGTCGAACAGCCCCATGCGATGGTTCATCGCACCACCGCACGAGACGGCGTACTTGTCAAGGACACGCAGGCCGGGGGCTGTCTTGCGGGTGTCCACGATGCGGGCGCCGGTGCCCTTAATGCGATCGACGTATTGGCGGGTGAGGGTGGCGATACCGCACATCCGCTGGAGAAGATTGAGAGATGTACGTTCCGCCCCAAGGATGGAGCGTGCGGAACCATGGATCTCGGCGAGTAATGAGCCGGCAGGAACGGATTCGCCGTCGGTGGCAAGGGGCTTGAAGGAGAGTTGAGAATCGGCGAGATGAACGATCTCCTGGAGGACGGGAATGCCAGCAACAACCAGAGGTTGCTTTGCGCGGTACTGCGCTCTCGCTCGCGCGCTTGCGGGAATGGTGGAACGAGAAGTAATGTCGCCCGTGCCTACATCTTCGCGGAGCGCAGAGAGGAGCGAGTCGCGAATTAGAGTCAGATCTATCGATTCCATGTGAGAAATATTACTTTTGAGTGTTGGCTCGCTCTGATACTCCCTCCTTTTTAAGGAGGGGTGGCCGCGCCATCAGAAAGACGGACCCGTTCCTTTGAAAGGCGCGGACGGGGTGGTTGGTCAGAATGTCGCGAAGCCTCCTTATGAATACTTGCGGAACACACCGATTATTTGGAGCGCTTCGCGAAAATCCATAAGGTGGCTTCGCGGCTTTACCAACCACCTCGGCTGCGCTCGGCGCAGCCACTCCTCCTTAGAAAGGAGGAGAGTAACTCGCATCGGACACTCCTCTATCCCAGCCCCACACCCCTTTATCCCAGCCTCTTCAATCCCTCGCCCAACTTCGTCACTTGATCCTCATACTCCGCAAGCCGCCGGCGGTTCTCTTCAACCACTTCCTGCGGCGCGCGGTCCACGAAGCTGGCGTTGGCGAGCGTCCGCACGATCTTCGCAATCTCCTGCTGAGCCTTCTCAATCGATTTTTGCAACCGGGCACGCTCCGCATCCATATCCACCAGCCCCGCAAGCGGCACCTCGAGCGGGAGCCCGCCCGCCACAGCCTGGGCCGCGAGCCTGTCTCCACTCAGTTGAGTCACAATCTCCAGGCCGCTCACCTGGGCCAGCTTCAAAATATATTCGCGAGCCTCCGACAAAAGACGAATGACTGCCGGGTCCGCCGTCGCAATCCTCACGGGCACCGCTTGCCTTGCATCCACATTCATTTCGGAGCGAATATTCCGCACCTTTCCCACAATCTCCTGGATGAGCTCCGCCTGCGCCTCCGCCCTCTCATTCAGCAACTCCGGGTCCAGTTCGGGATACGCCGCGATGACAATCGAGTCGCCCTTGTGGGGCAGGTTCTGCCACAACTCTTCCGTGATGAACGGCATGAACGGATGGAGCAATCTCAGCGCGCTCTCAAATACATACAGCAGCACCGGCTTCGAGCGTTCCGGATGCAGCTTGATCATTTCGAGGTACCAGTCGCAGAACTCATGCCAGAAGAACGAATAGATATGCCGGGAGCCCTCGTGCAGGTTGTACTGCTCGACCGAACGATTCACCTCCTCGGTCACACGTGCGAGCCGCGACAAAATCCACCGATCCACCAGCGACAGATCCGACGGCTTCAGTTCTTCCAGCAGCGGCAGGCGATCCGATTCATCCACATGACGAAAGATGAATCGCGCCGCATTCCAGATCTTCGTCGCGAAGGCGCGATAGCTGTCGAGGTCGTCTTCCGACAGCGCAATATCCGTGCCCGGCGCGCCTTTCCGCGCAAGCGCGAAGCGGACGGCATCGGTTCCAAACCGGTCGCAGATCTCAAGCGGGTCCACGACGTTCCCTTTCGACTTCGACATCTTCTGCCGCTCGGCATCGCGAATGAGGCCCGTGATGTAGACGGCCTTGAACGGAACCTCCTTCATGAACTTCAGGCCGAACATCATCATTCGCGCGACCCAGAAGAAGATGATGTCGTGAGCTGTGACGAGCAGAGTCGTCGGATAGAACGCCTTCAAATCGTCCGTCAGATCGGGCCAGCCAAGCGTCGAGAACGGCCACAGGCCCGAACTGAACCAGGTGTCGAGAACGTCCTCATCCTGCCGGATCTTTCGCGAAAAACATTTCGTACAACGATCCGGATCCGTTCGTGAAACGATGATCCCGCCGCAGTCATCGCAATACCATGCCGGTATGCGGTGTCCCCACCAGAGCTGTCGGGATATACACCAATCGCGGATGTTCCGCATCCATTGGAAATACGTGTTCGACCAATTCCTGGGCACGAACTGCGTCCGGCCGGATTCGACGGCGGCGATGGCTTCCTCGGCAAGCGGCTTGATCTGAACGAACCATTGCGTGGATAACAGCGGCTCGACCACCGTATGACAGCGCTGGCAATGTCCGACGTTGTGTGTCAGCGATTCCGCGCGCGCAAGCAGGCCCTGAGCTTCAAGATCTTCGAGCACACGTTTCCGCGCCTCGAGGCGATCGAGGCCCTGATACTTTCCGCCCTCAGCGGTGATCTTCGCGTCCTCATCGATGACACTGATCTGCGCCAGATTGTGCCGCTGTCCCATATCGAAGTCCGCCGGGTCGTGCGCGGGCGTGACTTTCACGACACCGGTTCCGAACTCGAGATCGACAACCGCGTCTTCGATGAACGGAATCTCACGATTCATCAGCGGCAGGATGACGGACTGGCCTTTGTACTTCTTGTAGCGGTCGTCCATGGGATTCACGGCAACGGCCGCATCGCCGAGCATGGTCTCGGGCCGCGTCGTCGCCACTTCGACAAAGGAATCGGGCTGTCCCTTCAACGGATACTTCAGGTAGTAAAGCGTCGAATTGACGGGCTCGTAAACCGTTTCAAGATCGGACAACGCCGTGTGGCAGCGCGGACACCAGTTGATCAGCCGCTTGCCGCGATAGATGAGTCTTTCTTCATACAAGCGCACGAAGACTTCGCGAACGGCGCGCGACAGTCCGGCGTCGAGAGTGAACCTTTCGCGAGACCAGTCACAGGACGATCCGATGCGGCGAATCTGCTTGAGGATGATTCCACCGTATTGCTCCTTCCACTGCCAGACGCGTTCGACAAACTTCTCACGGCCGAGATCGTGGCGGGTGAGCCCTTCCTTGCGCAGTTCTCTTTCGACAACGTTCTGCGTCGCAATACCGGCGTGATCCATCCCGGGCAACCACAGCGTGTTGAATCCCTGCATGCGCTTCCGCCGCGCGATCACATCGTGGACCGTGTTGTTGAGCATGTGGCCCATGTGGAGCGAACCGGTGACGTTTGGCGGCGGCATCACCATGACGAAGGCGGGCCGGTCCGACTTCGCATCCGCGCGGAAATATCCCTTCGACTCCCACTGCTGGTACCAGCGGCTTTCGACTTCCCCGGCGTTGTATGCCTTGGGGAGTTCAGCTTTCATCGAGTCTCTTCAGTTCCTCGCGAACGATCTTCTCGGTGATATCGGGCACGATGTCCCAGGCAATGCTTTCGATGACCTGGCTCGACAGCCGTTGAATCACGCGATCCGCGATGCGATCGATTTCTTCGTCAGTGATCGCCCCCGCCTGCGCCTCGCCGGGCGCCCGCTCGTCCTTGAAAATTACTTCGAGTCCGAGCAGGTCCTCTTCATTCGGTTCAGGGACGATGGTGGCCGCGGGAGCGGAAATGGCAACGTTCTCCGCCGCGTTCGGCTTCTCCTCCTCGCCTGGCAGAACCGACAGCACCAGCTCAATGAGCGCCCCAGGCTCGAACGGCTTCGTAATATTCGCCGTGGCGCCGCACTCCCGAGCCTTCTCTTCATCGAAAGCATCGAACGCTCCGACCAGAAGAATCACTGGAGTTGCGCGAAGCGCCGGGTTTTTCCTGATGTAGGCACAAACCTCGTACCCGTTCTTGCCCGGCATATAGATGTCGGCGAGAACGATGCTCGGCCGCATGTCTTCAAGCATCTTGATGGCGGCGTCGCCGTTACTCACTTCGACAATTCTAAAATTCTCGTCTGCAAAAGTTTGCTTAACCAGACGACGGATCGTGGTGCTGTCGTCGGCCAGAAGAATTGTTTGTCTCATAATCGTAAAAAAGGGCGGACTTGAAGTCCGCCCTGATGGATTAATCTCGCTGCCGGATCAGGGTTTCTTTGGCGGTTGTGAACCCTTGTTGTTTACTTTTGCCGGATCGACGCTGAAACCGCTATTGCCGCCGTTTCCGCTGCCGTTCGCGTTAGTGCCTGCGCTCACGCCACCGCGAACGGGTGCCGGCGCAGTATCCGGCGATTGTTCTTCGGCCGCAGCCGTGGAGGCCGCCGCGGTCTCCGTTGAAACCGGCGGACGGGACCTCAACACACCAAATACTTTTCCAAGCACACCGTTGTCATCACGGGCCGATTGCTGAGCTCGAGCCAGCGCGACCGGATTGGGTTCCGGAATCGGCACACTCATGGCCGTCAGCCGCCGTTTCGCATCGCCAGCCTTTGAGGAGAGCGGATGCTCCACCACAATCCGCGCATAGTAAACCGCGGATTCCTGCTCCTTGCCGGTCTGCTTCAGCGACTCGGCCAGATTGAAGAGAGTCTCAGGCATCCTGGAATAGTCCGGATACTTCGTTACCACTTCCTTGTAGCGGCTCAATGCCGCCGGATAAATCCTGTTCCGGAAATACTGATTGGCGATGCCGGCATCGTTGTCGGCAAGAACGTCCTGAATTGCCCGCAGTTTCTCTTTCGCTTCAGTGAGCAGCTTGGGCTTGCTATCCGGATACGACTGGATGAGCGATTGGAGCTCAATCTCGGCAAGCCGCGCTTGCGTTGGATCGCGATCCGCCTTTTCGAGCCGGCGGACATGGGTCATCGCGATCTTCAACTGAGCATCTTCGGCCAGGTCAGTGGCGGGAAAAAAGGTAATGTAATCCTTGAACTCGGTCTCCGCCTGAGTCAGCGAAGACGATGATTCTTCACGATAAAACGACTCCGCCATCATGTACTTTGCCCGAGACAGATATTCGCTGTCGGGATAGGTGTTGATCAGCGTTTGAAGAGTCAGGCGGGAAACCGTGAATCTGCTCTTTTGCATGTCCCGGTCGGCCCGTTCAAAAAGAACCCGATCGGGCTCGTCCAGGGTGCTGGGCGGAGCCCCGATGGCTGCTTTTTTCCCATGGCAACTCAGGAGCAGGAAAAATAATGGAAAAACCAAGAAAAACTTTCTCATAAACCTCAATAAATCCACCTACTCACGCCTCCGATCATAACTGACCGAGGCCGCTATTTCCAGCAGTTCCTTGACCTTCCGGGCGGGATCAGGCGAATGAAAAATGGCCGAACCAGCAACCAGAACCTGAGCGCCAGCCTTGACGACATCCGGCACGGTACGTGCATCAATCCCGCCATCGACTTCGATGGTGCAGCCATAATTCCGCTCGTCGATCAACTGGCGGGCGCGGCGGATTTTTTCTACCGTATACGGAATGAACCTCTGGCCGCCAAAACCCGGATTCACCGTCATGATCAGAAGCACATCGGCCAGACCCAAAGCGTATTCGACCACCGAAAGTGGTGTCGCTGGGTTGATTGAGACTCCCACGAGAACGTTTTGTGAGCGAATGAAATTCAACGTGCGATCGAGGTGGACCGTCGCTTCTGCGTGAACTGTCAACGTCGTCGCGCCAGCGTCCACGAATGCTGGAATGTATTTATCCGGATCCGAAATCATAAGGTGGACGTCAAGCGGAAGTTTCGTCGCGTTTTTGATCGATTTGACGACAGGCGGCCCGATCGTGATGTTTGGGACGAAATGGCCGTCCATGACATCCACGTGAAGAAGTTGTGCGCCAGCCTGCTCAACTTTGCGAATGTCCTCGCCAAGCGCGGCGAAATTTGCGGACAGGATCGAAGGCGCGATGCGAATGCTCACTGGCTCACATCCAGAAGAATGACGTCCGATTTGGTTAGGCGGTATCCCGCCTGGGGCTTCTGCTGAATCACGACGCCGGGCTCGACGCCGGGATATTTGCGGTAATTGATCTTTCCAAGATGGAAACCTTCGCTGCCCGCCCGGGCGGATACCAATTCCGCAGGCTTCCCGATCAGATCCGGCATGATGAAATACTGCGCCGGCGGACCGAGCGAAATTAGAATGTTCACCGAAGGATCGCTTCCCTCCTGCGTGCCAGCCTTTGGCGACTGGTACACGACCGTCGAGGGATCTCCATCGGCCGTGTGCGTGTACAGCGTGTTGCCTAAGGCAAGGCGTCGTTGAGTCAAAGTCAGTTGGGCCGCACGAAGACTTGTGCCAATGAGGTTCGGCACGGCAAAACGCTGCTCGCCGAGAGACAGAAGCACCTTCACGGTACGATCGGCCTTGAGAGGCGTTCCGCCTGGCGGATTCTGCTCCAGAACCCTCCCTTCCGCAACCTGGGAGCTGAAGCGCGAACTGGACACTCTCAACTTCAATCCCCGGCCTTTGAGAATCAGATCGGCTTCATCTTTCGTTTTTCCAGCGAGTTGTGGAACCTCCACAACGTGGCCTCGAATGGCTATGCGCATCGCCGTGAGCGCGCTCACCACGCCGGCTACCGCTAGAATTGCAACCATGAGGACAATGCTCGACCACCGGGAAAACTGGCCCGGGGGCCTGGAATATCCTGCGGCGTCGAGTTGAGGTTCGCCCATGTTTCTCAATTATCCATCACGGGCTGAAATTTTTCATCAGGTTGGATGCGTGCGCCATTTGCAAAGTCGGCGCCGGAGACAGCCTTCCGGTTCTCCGGCTGGATTAGGAGAATTTCAAGAAGGGCTGAATCGCCACAACAAACTTCCATGGATCGTTTTGAAAGCATGATTGTTCCCGGATTCCACTGTAGCGGCGGTCTATGACCGCCGACGATCTCCAAGCCTGAGGATTCTCGGCGGTCTATGACCGCCGCTACACTTGTTTTCAATATCTTGCAAGTCGTCTCCCGAAACCTGGTCACTGTGCCGGGCCAGGGATTGAATGCCCGCACCCAATTGTGAATTCCGGCTGCCGGCATGGTCCAATCAATGAAACCGTGCTCCTTTTTAAGAATCGGCGCAAACGTTGCCTGCGATTCGTCCTGGGGTTTTGCTTTGAGGCTTCCGTTCACGATTCCCTCCGCTGTCGCAAGCATGAGGGGCCCGCCAATTTCCGCCAGGCGATCGTAAAGTTGGGGCGCTGTTTCTTCGGGACCAATGCGAGTTTCTTGGCACAGGTAAAGAGGACCGGTATCGAGTCCTTCGGAGAGCAGCATCGAACAGACGCCGGTCTTCTCTTCTCCATTGGCGACGGCCCAGTGGACGGGAGCAGCGCCGCGGTACTTCGGAAGAATCGAGCCATGGAGGTTGATGCATCCATATCGCGGCAGTTCGAGCAGCCAGGGCGGAAGAAGTTTTCCATAAGCGACGACGACGATCATGTCCGGCGTCAGCCGGCTGAACAGCTCATGCGCATCGCTGGTCTTCAGCGACTTCGGCTGATATATCGGAAGGAGCAGTTCGAACGCGCGCCGCTTGACCGGCGGACCCTGCAGCGTCTGACCGCGTCCGCTCGGCTTATCGGGTTGGGTAATGACGGCCGTGATTTCGTAACCCTTTTCGAATAGACGATTCAGTGAGGGCAGCGCGAATGTCGCGCTGCCCATGAAGGCGAGCTTTATTCCCACTTGCCCTGGCGTATCAGTTTTTTGATGCGCCGCTTGATCATGTCACGCTTGATGAAGCTGAGGCGGTCAAGGAAGAATCTGCCGTCAAGATGATCCATCTCGTGACAGAACGCGCGGGCGAGCAGATCGGAACCTTCAATGAAAATCTCTTTTCCATTGAGATCGACACCGCGCAGCACAACTCTCTTCGGCCGCACGATCATTGCGGAAAAACCAGGAATGCTGAGGCAGCCTTCCTCTTCGAATTGTTCGCCCTCGCTCTCAACGATTTCCGGATTGATGATGGTAAAGAGGTGGTCTTTCTTCTCGCCGCTCGTCGTGTCCGTCACCATGATGCGTTTGTTGACGCCAACCTGCGGCGCCGCCAAACCAACGCCCGGCGCCTTGTACATGGTTTCAATCATGTCCTGGACGAGCTTGACCTCGGCGTCTGTGACCTTGGTGATCGGGTCCGACGGTGTTTCCAGAACCTCGGATCCCCAGAGAACAATCGGGCGAATCATGGGCCTAAGTGTAACATCTGACTGGGACAGGGGATTAGCCACAAAATGGCACAAAAGGCACAGAAATCAGAAATCTCTTCGCCTTATGTGCCTTTTGTGCGTTTTTGTGGCTAATCCCCTGTCCCAGGATAGTCACGAAGTTGTTTCAGGTACCCCTCGTAGTTTCTCTTTGTTTCCTGAATCGAGTCCCCGCCGAACTTGTCCAGAAAAGCGCCGGCCAGCACAAGGGCAACCATCGTTTCGCCAATCACTCCGGCTGCAGGAACCGTGCAGGTGTCGGATCGTTCATGCTGGGCGAGAAATGGCTCCTTGGAAATCATGTCCACGGACCTCAATGCCTTCTTCAGTGTCGGAATAGGCTTCAAGTAACCTACAACCCGGACCTCTTCTCCGTTCGTGATTCCACCTTCGATCCCGCCAGCGCGATTGCTCAGATGGTAAAACCTGCGCTTGGCGTTGTCGTAGGCGATTTCGTCATGGGAACGAGATCCGCGATCGTAGGCCACACGCACGCCCTGCCCGATCTCGACCGCCTTCACGGCATTGACGCACATGATTGCCTGCGCCAATTTGCCGTCGAGCCGCGTGTCCCAGCCCGTATGAGATCCCAGACCCAGCGGCACTCCGCGGGCCACAACCTCGAATGTCCCGCCAATCGTATCGCCGTCCTTTTGAGCCTTCTCAATCTCGCGCACCATCGCCTGACCTAAGTCGGGCAGAACGCAGCGAACGATATCGTCGTCCCGAATCGCTTCAAGCTGATCCCATGAAACAACAAAATCGGCGGGCACGCGGGCATCGCCGATCGCTGTGGTGTGGCTGAGCGCTTCAATTCCGAAGCTGCGAAGAAAAACTTTCGCGAGTCCGCCGCAGGCGACGCGCGCCGCAGTTTCTCGAGCGCTCGAGCGCTCGAGAATATTGCGCGCATCCGTGTGGTTGTACTTGAGAGAGCCGGCAAGGTCGGTATGTCCGGGACGCGGCCGCGTTACCCGGCGCTTGGCCGCGGCATCGCCCGTCACTTCGCGGGCGGACATGGTTTCCTCCCAGTTCGGCCAGTCCCGATTTTCGATCATCATGGAAATCGGGCTGCCGATGGTCTTGCCGTGACGCACACCGGAGAGAAAACGGACTTGATCCTTCTCAATCTTCATCCGGCCACCGCGTCCATAGCCGCCCTGACGCCGTTTGAGCTCGTTATCGATGAACTCAAAATCGACCGTAAGATGAGCCGGAATGCCCTCCACCAGGGCGATGAGAGCCTGCCCGTGAGACTCGCCGGCCGTTCTAAAGCTCAGCATGCGTTGAGTATAGCCGAATTTTCCGCTACGATGCGTCGATGCCTGTTTCGCCGAAAGCCGCTATCAAGGAAGTACAGGGACTGTCCTTCCTGGCGGCCAAGGCTTTCGCTGCCATATTCCGCCGCCCCTTTTATGTGCGGGATATCCTCATGCAAATGGATCTCATCGGCGTCGGCTCGCTCACGGTAGTCATGTTGACCGGGTTTTTTACCGGCGCCGTCCTGACGCTCCAGAGCTCGTCTCAGCTCTCGCGTTTTGGAGCAGTCGGTTTTACCGGCGGACTGGTGTCGGTATCGCTCGTACGTGAGCTCGGACCCGTGCTTGCGTCGCTGATGGTTGCCGGACGTGTTGGATCGGGCATGGCATCGGAGTTGGGTTCCATGCTCGTCACCGAGCAGATCAATGCCATGCGGGCGCTGGGCACCGATCCCATCAAGAAGCTCGTTGTGCCGCGGGTGCTCGCAACGATAGCCATGATGCCGGTGCTCACGATTGTCGCGAACACGTTAGGCATTGTTGGCGGCCTTGCCGTCGCCAGCTTTGTCCTTCACATTACGGCCAGCCTCTACCTCAGCCGCGCGTGGGATTCGCTGTCATATATGGACCTGTTCGGAGGCCTGATAAAGCCACTGGTGTTCGGCGCACTCCTCGCGATTGTCAGTTGTTATTGCGGTCTGCGCACAACGGGTGGCACACAGGGAGTCGGGCGTTCGACAACACAGGCAGTGGTCGCGTCGTCGGTTCTGATTCTCGTCTTCGATTTCTTTCTGAGCCGCGTGATCCTGGCTTACAGCCGATGAACGGACAGGCCGAACCCGTTATCGAGATGAAGAATGTCATGAAGTTTTATGCCGGCGACAAACCTGTCCTCGATGGAGTTTCGTTTCAGATCTTCAAGGGAGAGACCAAGATCATTATCGGCGCGAGCGGCTCCGGCAAATCGACGATTTTGAAATTGATCATGGGACTCGACAAACCGGACGAGGGACAGATCCTGGTCGGCGGTGCAGACGTCACTCGCATGACCGAACGGCAGTTGGTGGGAGTGCGCCAGAACATCGGCATGGTGTTCCAGGAATCGGCGCTGTTCGATTCACTGACCGTGCGTGAAAACGTGGCGTACCGGCTCTACGAACTCGGCGCCGCCGAAGACGAGATCGAGACAAAGGTTCGCGAGAGCCTCGGCTTCGTCGGGCTCGAAGAGGCAATCGACAAGATGCCGTCGGAACTTTCGGGAGGCATGAAGCGCCGCGTCGCGATTGCGCGGGCGCTGATAGGGCAACCGGACATCATGCTCTACGATGAGCCGACGGCGGGACTCGATCCCATCACTTCAAAAAGGATCAACGAGCTCATTATTGCTTTGCGGGACATCAAGAGTGTCACCGGCATCTTCGTTACCCATCGCATGCGTGATGCATTCACACTTGCAACCGAGTACGCGACGAACGGAGACAAACAAACTCATTTTCAGAAAGAGAACAATTTTCTCTGCATCGCCAACACGCGATTTCTCATGCTTCGCGACGGAAAGATTGTTTTTGAGGGACCGGATGAAGTGCTCCGCCGGTCCGACGACGAATATATCAAACGCTTCCTGGCCTGAGCCGCGGAGCGGCGCAAGCATGTAGCCACGGCTGAAGGCCGTGGGGCCTAGTTTGGAGCTAAACGAGCCGCGGAGCGGCGAAAGAATCTTTCGCCGCTCCGCGGCTTATGATCCCGGTGGAACGATCCCCACGCCCTTCAGGCGTGGCTACAGTCTGACGCCGCTCCGCGGCTGTCGACAAATGAGAGGAGAGAGGATATGGCACAACGTCGATCACTTGCGTGGACTGAACTGCGAGTCGGCATACTTGTCATCACCAGCTTTGCCCTGCTCGCGCTGGCCATCTTCTACGTCGGTGGACAGAGGGGTTTCTTCGTAAAGACGTACACGGTCAACGCATATTTTCAAAACGCGAACAATCTGCGGGACGGCGCTGAGGTTTCACTCGAAGGCGTCACAATTGGGAATGTTCGTAAGGTCAAAATTTCACTGGAAACGGACCCCATGAAAGCCGTTGAAGCGTCCCTGCAGTTGGATTCGGAGTACAAACCCCTCATCCGCCGCAATTCAAAAGTGACCATCTCAACCATCGGCCTGCTGGGCGACAGCAAAGTCGACATCACGCGTGGCACGGAGGGAGCGGCCATCGAAGACGGCGGCGCCTTGCAAGGCATCGAAGAGGGCGACATCCGTCGAATCGTCAAGGGAGCAAACGACACCGTTGCCAACTTCCAGGTCCTCAGCGAAGAATTCAGGAAGATCACCGATCGCATCGACCAGGGCGAAGGCACGTTGGGAAAAATCCTGACCGATACCGCCATATACGATAATGCGAACGCGGCGGCTCGCGAAATGGACAAGCTGGTGGAGGACGCTCGCACAGGCCCCGGCACGATGGGCAGACTCATATCGGACGACGCTGTCTACCAAAAGATGACCGAGATCGAAGACCACGTCGACACGCTCGTGCTGAAGATCGAACGCGGCGAGGGCAGCGCCGGAAAGTTTGTCAACGACCCTGCCCTCTACAACAGGATCGACGGACTGGCCGCGAGCTTTCAGGCGATCGCCGACCGGCTGGACCGGGGCGAAGGCACCGCCGGGAAACTTCTGAAAGACGAAGCGCTGTATAACGATTTCCGAAACGGCGTCGCCAAGTTCAACTCCCTGGTCGATTCCGTTCAGAATGGCGAGGGCTCGGCCGGCAAGTTCATCAAAGATCCGACGTTGTTTAACAGTTTGAATCAGACTACGTCGGAGATTCAGAAATTGATTTATGATTTCAGACAGAATCCCAAGAAGTTCTTAACCATTAACTTCAAACTGTTTTAGCGACACTTGTAATTTGCTCGACTGGTCGCAGAACTCCCCTCCGTTTTTTAAGGATGGATGCCCGAGCCATCAGGTATCGTTAGAATGGCGAGGGCCGGGTGGTTGGTAAAGGAAGCATCCTCGGCGGTCGCAGGCCGCCGCTACAGAAGGTCAGGCATGAGTTCAGAGATAAAGAAAAGACTCGAAGACGAAATTCACACTCTTGAGAGAGAGCTGCGCGAAGAACTGCCGAGAGCCCTGAAAACCGCGGCAGCATTGGGAGACCTGAGCGAGAACGCGGACTATTCCGCCGCGCGCGAGCGGCAGGATTTCGTCCGCGTGCGGCTCAGCCAGTTGAAACAGCGGATGGCGGATCTCTCGATGATCAATTTTGATAAGATTCCGCGGGATCGAATCTCGCTCGGTTCGAAGGTTGTTCTTCTGGACGTCGACAAAAACGAGGAAGTCAGTTACAAGCTGGTGACGAGCGAAGATGCGAACGCACCGGAAGGACTGATCTCGACAACATCGCCCATTGGCCGCAGTCTCCTGAACAAGCGCGAAGGCGACACCGTGGAAGTAAAGATTCCATCCGGCACTCGAACGTTTGAGATCCTCAGTTTCACAACAATGCATGACAGCCAGTAACAATCCCGACGAACCCAGGTCCATTACCGGCCGCATTGGCGCCGGCGGCAAGCGAGTTCTCGATTCCATCGTGAACCTGCTCGCCAGCTGCCGCGTTCATCCCAATATCCTGACGCTGATCGGAATGGTCATCAACATCGTCGCCATGATCCTGTTCTCAAAAGGGATATTCACCTGGGCAGCGCTGGTGATCGTCTTTGCTGGTATCTTTGACATGGTCGATGGCGAGGTGGCGCGGCGCACCAAGCGCGTCACGAGGTTTGGCGCGTTCTTCGATTCGGTCATCGATCGCTATTCCGACCTCCTCCTTCTGCTCGGCCTCACAATCTGGTACGCGAGGATCCATCGGCTTGAATACGTCTGGCTGACGGGCATCGTCTCCATCGGCTCCGCCTTGACGAGCTACACTCGGGCGCGCGCCGAGTCGCTCATTCCCGCGTGTAAAGTGGGATTTCTTGAAAGGCCCGAACGAATCGTCTTGTTAGTCATCGGATCGGTGACAGATCGGATGGCGGCCGTCCTGTGGGTGATGGCCATTCTCTCCAACTGGACGGCCTCTCAGCGAATCTGGTACACGTGGCGGGAACTTTCGGCGGTGGATCGCCGGCAGCGCGCTACTTGAGAACGTTGACGTTCTTCGGGAGCCTCAGATCAAACGTGGAAGGGGCAATAGTGGCGCCCAGCTTCGAGTTGGAATACTTCAGAAGAAAATAATCGTTGCTGGTTTCGGTGACTTTGAGCTGATAGGTGATCCACTGCTGCTGATCGATCCACAATCGGAAGGATTTGAATCCTTTGGAAGTCCTGGGCTTCAGTTCGAGCACCGTCGTCTTCCGCAGATCGACTGTCTCGTCGGGAAGAAGGCTGATCTCGAAATTCTGCTTCAACTCCTGGCTCGACTGGCCAAAACCCAGAGACGTGTACATCTCGACCTGGTTCTGATGCCCGCTCAGCAATCCTTGCTGGACCTGATTGACGCCTGGCTGATAGAGCTGCCACTTACCTTTATCGATCAGGAGATGTTCCTCTGGTTTCGTCAGATCCATCTTGACTCGCGGTTCCTTGCCCTGGCGCTCGTAGTAGAACTTCCCGGTGGCGACGTCCTTGTCATTGACGATGATGGTGACATGCGTTCTCTGGAGATCGGCTTGCACGGAGTGGAATGTCTTCGAGACGGCGTCCAGCTTCGCAAAGACTTGATCGAGCGTGAAAGCGTTCTGCGCCCATACTGACGGCAATAACCACAGAGACACAGAGACACAGAGAAAGCCGGCAACCAAAGTCGTTTGATGCCGGCTTTCTCTGTGTCTTTGTGTCTCTATGGTTATTGCTTTCATCATCACTTCTCGACCCAGATCGAATACTGAACGAGCGTTCCCGTCGCGTCATACACGGGCTCGGTGCGGGAGATCGTGACCGTCTCACCGAGCCAAGCTCGTAAACGGTCGATGGCGTCTTGCTCAGTCTTGACTTGGACGACATAGACCGGCTGTCCCTCATCATCGTTTGTCTGGCGGATGGCCTGGTCGTTTGTTACGCGCATGAAATCGGGACGGTCGTTGAACACAGCCTGAGGCAAGAGGAAGATAAAAGCAATGATGACGACGCAGATCACGTCGTATGGCCGCGACCCTCTCTCAAAAGTCCAGAGTAGATATTTCTTCATAGGCTGCGCGCAGGCTGAACCAGTTCGCCTTGAATGTCCCATGGAAACGGATCGTTATCGCTGAGAATCATTCCGTCGCGCATTTCGATGAGCCGGTCCGTGTAGGTGACGAGTTCGGGATTGTGGGTAACGAGAATGATGGTCTGTCTGAACTTGCGGTTCAGTTCCCGGAACATGTTCAAGACGATTTCAGAGTTTTTCGAATCGAGACTGCCCGTCGGCTCGTCCGCGAGCAGAATCGCCGGCTTGGTCGCAACCGCGCGGGCAATCGCGACGCGCTGCTGCTCGCCGCCGGAGAGTTCGGATGGCTTGCGGCCCATCTTGTCTTCGATCATCAATAACTTAAGGATTTCAGCCAGATGTTCATCGTGCCTGGACTTCGCACCTTTGATGTAGCGTGCAGCGTCGATATTGCCGCGAGCTGTCAACGTTGGCAAAAGATTGAACTTTTGGAATACAAAACCGATCTTGTGCTGCCGGATGGCCGTGAGTTCCGTGTCCGTCATGCCGGCGATGTCCCGGCTCTCGATAAGAACCTTGCCCGAGGTCGGCTTCGTCATGGCGCCGAGGATGTGCATGAGTGACGACTTGCCGCAACCGGACGGACCCATCACCGCTGCAAGCTCGCCTTCCCGAATCCGCAGGCTCACGCCCCGAAGAGCTTCCACGTCGACCTTGCCGACTCTGTACGTCTTCCGCAGATCGATGGTTTCCAGCAAACTTTTCATGATGACGACCTGAAGCTACAAATTTGTATCACAAATACTACTCATAGGCGAGCGCTTCGACCGGGTCCTGAGCCGCCGCTTTGAGCGAAGGATAGAACGATCCGATGATGCCGCTCAGAATCGCGAAGAGCGAGGCCGAAACGATCCAACTGGGTGGAATCATGATCTGCATCGTGGGGAATACCTGTTCCAGCACGCTCTTAACCAGATAGCTGCCACCGATGCCGAATATCGCGCCAAGAAAGCAAAGGAAAAGCGACTCCTGAAGTATGAGTCCGACGATAAATGCTTTCGAGGCGCCCAGGGATCTCAGAATTCCGATCTCGCGCGTGCGCTCGGTGATCGTGGTATACATCGAGAGGAAAATCACCAGCACACCAATACAGAGCGCAATGAAAACCACTGCATCCAGAACCTGGCGAAGCCCTGGAATGTTCGAGGATGCCATCATTGAGATGTAATCCTTGGAGTCCCAGACCGTGTATCCGTCAAGCAGTTTTTTGATATCCGCGACGGAAGCCTTTACTTGCATGGGATCCTTCAGCTTCACATAAAACAGTCCCGCATAATTGATCTGCACCCCCAGTTGCTGCATATCTTCCATCGACATAAACACCCGGGCGCTCTGGCCGTGATCCACAATTCCGGCAACCTTGAACTTGTGATTCAACAGTTCGGCCTCATCTCCCGGTTTGACGTTTCTCGCTTTGGCCCACACGTCATCCACGACAATTTCGGCCGGCCCCTTGAACGGTCCGCCCTCGATCCAGCGAAAGCCTCCGCTCACCGCATTAAAGCTCGGCGCGTCAATACCGTCAATTATTTCAACGCCATCATGGGTGTTCAGTTTGACCTGCACAGGAGTGACTGCCTGTATGCCCGGCAGTTCGGCAATCCTGGCCCCCAACGCTACGGGCATGGTATTGCTGGTCAGTGCGACGAACATGGAGGAACCCGGCGGCAGCACCATGATTTCGCCGACGCCGCCAGTCCTGGTCGCTGTCTCCTCCAACATACCGGTCGTCAGACCGACAACGACGAGGATCAGCATGACCTCGAGCGAAACGGCCAGAATGCTGACTATCGTTCGAACGGGCCGGGCCTTGAAACCCGCAATGATCATTTGCTTCTTCATATGCAATTCACCGCGGCGTCAGCTCGATGTTCTCGGCTCCCTCCGGACGGGCCAGGTCCCATACCGAAGGATCCACTTTCTCATTCAGCTTCAAGTTGTCCATCGACATCGTGATCTTCACCTTAACAGCTTCAAGCGGCCGCTCAATCACAATGTCCTGTGGAAAGGAAATGCCGCCGATCTCTTGATAGTTCTGATACTGGGCGTCGGTTTGCAGAGCGCCGTCTTTTCCAAAAACCTGTTTGCGCGCCACCCGCAGATCAGTTCGGTCAATCCATATTCTCTGCAGCACTTCAGCAAAGGGCCCGGCATTCGTGATGTCAGTGACAGTGAAGACATAATAACTATGCCTGCCCTGCACCTCTTCGTCGAGAGAGAACTTCACATTGGGGTCGATGACATAAGCCCGGACATCCACAAACAAACCTTCGAGGAACAGCGCCGGCCGTAGATTGGTTAGTGATGTGGTGGGTTTAATTGGCGCGTTGACGTCCGCCTCGCCAAACTTGCTCCCGGGATATGGAATCGAAAGCCAATACTTCTTGCAGTCCGATACCATCGTCGCAACCGTGGTCAACACGACGGGGGCCTGGACCTGGATCCGGATGTGGCAGGGACGCTCGACAACAATGACTCCCCTTGTCTGGCGATACTGATCCAGCACACCCGATTTAGCACTGCCCTGTGTCAAATCCAGATATAGCTGTGCAGCCTGCAATGATTCGATCTGGCTGCTCCTGTCCACAAGAGCCTGCAACAATTCGGCCCGTGTCGCGTCCTTCGCGGGGAGCAGGCGCTCATTCGGCGGAAGACTTATCGTCTTCTTGATGCAGCCGGACTGAACCAGCAGGAGCACAACAAAAAGAAAATAAAACTTAGAGCCTGTTATTCTTTTCACGCTTCAACGCTTGGACTCCGGCGGCGTGCGATGGCAAAAACAACCAGCGCGCTGACAACGATGACGACCGCGAATGCAAGCCCGACCTTGCCATAGTTCTTCTGGACGAATTGAATCGCCAGGGGGCCGTACATGACTGCCAGAATTCCTTCAGAAAAATATCGGATACTGCGGCCGACAATGACCCCAGTCAAAAATTTTGGCCAGGAAATGCCAAATGTTCCCGCCGAAAGAACGAAGAGTTTGAATGGCATTGGCGGCGGCAGGACCGACGGGACGATAACGGCCAGAATGCCGTGACGTTGATACCAGCTGTGGACCTTGGCCAGTTTGTCGCTATGGAAGCTTTTCCTGAGGAAGGTGTCGCCGCCCTTCCGTCCGACCGCATACAAAAGGGAGCAACCGATGACCGATCCCAACGTCGTCAGCAGGGCGAACTTCACCATGCTATCCGGTTCGTTGATTGAGAAAGTCATCAGGAGAACGTCGTTAACCTCAGGCAACGAAACGAACGACGAGTCGCACATGGCCAAAACCATGAGACCGAATGCGCCGTACGGCAGGAGAGTGTTCCTTAGCCAGATCGATATCTCTTCAATATTCATTATTCATTATCATTTGCAACGTAGTCGGCGGGAATCAACAGCTTGCGAGGCTGAATCGGTAATTGTAATCCAGGTCAGACCGGGGAGAAGCGAAAATCGGAGCCAGACGCGGTAAAATCGGCCTAATTCGGGACGGAGGAAAAACTCCGACGCTATTTTCAGAACTGAAACATGTCTCAGAGTTTTTCCTCCGTCCCGAATTAAGCCGATTTTACCGCGTCTGGCTCCGATTTTTCTCTTTTCCCCGTGACATGAAAGAAAGATTTAGGTTATAAAACACTGGCTCGACACGACGCAGTGCCGGGCGAAGACGATGGAGTCTTCGGTCTAAATTAGATCGAAGACTTTTTTTATTGGTGCGCACGGACTAAATAAAAATCGGCGAGGAAAAAACTATGACCCCAAAAGACATATTTCAGACGATCAAAGATAAGGATGTCAAATTCGTTGACCTCCGCTTTACGGATACGCGCGGCAAGGAACAACACGTCAGCGTACCGGTGAAAGCCTTCGGCCCGGAGAAATTCGAATCCGGCCACTACTTCGACGGCTCCTCGATCGCCGGATGGAAGGGCATCCAGGCTTCAGACATGCTGCTGCTGCCGGATCCCACCTCCTCTTTCATCGACCCGTTTTTGGATGCGACCACGCTGGCAATCACCTGCGACGTGATTGAACCTTCCGATATGAAAGGTTACGACCGCGATCCGCGCTCGATTGCAAAGCGCGGCGACGCCTATCTCAAGTCTACCGGTCTGGGCGACACGGCCTATTTCGGTCCCGAACCCGAGTTTTTCATCTTCGATGCCGTCGAGTGGTCCGTGGACATGTCCGGCTCCCGCTGCAAAATCTACTCCGAAGAAGCCGCATGGTCCACGGGCGACAAGTTCGAAAGTGGCAACAAGGGCCACCGTCCGTCAGTGAAAGGCGGATACTTCCCCGTCCCCCCTGTGGACTCGCTGCAGAATATTCGTTCGGCCATCTGCATGGCACTCGAGGGAATGGGCGTCATCATCGAAGTCCACCACCATGAAGTGGCCACCGCCGGCCAGAACGAGATCGGTACCATGTTCGCTCCGCTTGTACAGCGCGCCGACTGGCTGCTGCGTTTGAAGTATGCGGTGCACAACACCGCCGCCAAATACGGTAAAACCGCGACCTTCATGCCCAAGCCAATCGTCGGCGACAACGGCTCCGGAATGCACGTCCACCAATCGATCTGGAAAGCGGGACAGAACCTGTTCGCCGGCGAGGGATATGCCGGATTGTCCGAATTCGCCATCTTCTATATCGGCGGCGTGATCCGACATGCCAAGGCACTGAATGCGATCACGAATCCCGGGACGAATTCCTACAAGCGTCTGGTGCCGGGCTTCGAGGCTCCAATCAATCTTGCATATTCGGCTCGCAACCGCTCGGCAGCGGTCCGTGTCCCTCTGGTAAACAGCCCGAAGGCGCGGCGTATCGAAGTGCGCTTCCCCGATCCGATGGCGAATCCTTATCTGGCCTTCACGGCGATGATGATGGCCGGACTCGACGGCGTGCAGAACAAGATCCACCCCGGCGACCCAATCGACAAGAATCTGTACGACCTTCCGCCGGAGGAAGCCAAGGATGTCCCGCATCCATGCGCATCACTCGATGAGGCGCTGGCGGCATTGGACAAGGATCGCTCCTTCCTGACCAAAGGCGGCGTCTTCAGCGACGACATGCTGGATGCCTACATCGACCTCAAGATGGAAGAAGTCACGCGCTTCCGCATGACCACGCATCCAGTCGAGTTCGATATGTATTACAGCCTGTAGAGGGGACTAAACACAGAGACACAAAGGCACAAAGGGAAAGAAATCGGCCAGACGGGCTGGGGCTATTTCGGGACGGAGGAAAAACTCTGCAGGTATTTCAGAACTGAAACATGTCTCAGAGTTTTTCCTCCGTCCCGAAATAGCCCCAGCCCGTCTGGCCGATTTCTTTCCCTTTGTGCCTTTGTGTCTCTGTGTTTAGTCCCTTCCCCCTTCAATGATGCTGATCCCGGCCCGAGTGGGAACAATGCGAGTGAGTTGAAGGCCCGCGGCGGAAAACAGTTCGCGGTACTGTTTCTCGCTGCGTTCTTTACCTCCGTACGTGACCATCATGAGGTCCATCCACTTCGCGAAACTCGGATCGTTTCCGGCCGGCACAACGATCTCCACGATTAATACTTTGCCGCCGGGCTCCATTGCCGCATTGCAGTTGCGCAGCATGGTCACGGCATCGTCATCGCGCCAATCGTGAACGACATGCCGGAGAAGATAGGCGTCGGCGCCTCCTGGAACAGATTCCAGAAAACTGCCACCGGCGATCCGGCATCGATCGCCGAGAAAGGCGCTCTCTATCGCCGGCCCGGCGCGCTCGACAACGCGGGGTAGATCAAACAACACGCCACGCATTCCACGATGGCGCTTGAGAATGGCCATCAGCAAGGATCCATTTCCGCCGCCGACATCGACCAGCTCCCTGAAGACGGAAAAGTCGTAAGCGTCGAGCATCGGATCCGCTTCGGCCCCATGATGTCCGGTCATTGCCCCATCGAAAACGGCTCCGCGTTCCGGATGTTTGCTGAAGTACTCGAAGGCCGGCATTTCGAACGCGAGCTTGAATCCAGCGTCGCCTGTGCGCACCGCATCCAGCATCTTCGCCCAGGATTGATAGAACTCCTGACCGTGAAGCCTCGCGTAAGCGCGCTGTCCGCTCTCGCCGCGCAGCGTGTCCGCTAGAGGCGTCAGGGCGAATCGCCCTCCGTCATCTTCCGCAAAGATCCCGACACTCGCCAATGCCCGCAGCAGGCGGTAGATCATGTCGCCCCGGACTCCGGCTTCCCTTCCCAGTTCCTCCGGAAGTTTCGGACCATCGGCCAGCAAGTCGGCAATCCGTAGCTCGGCTGCAACGAAGATTGCCTGCGTTGTCCAGTATCCCCGGATCAACTGATTCATCTGAGTCTTGAGATCCTCGGCCACGGCCTCCGCCATTCACGCCACGCTTCATCGGGAAAATGCGTCGAAGTTAACACATCCCCGCTTTTGCAAGGCGGGGAATCAGGACCGCCGGAAGAAATACGTTTATCGTCATTCTGATGCAGTACTAAACCACTTTTTTGGCATACTCTGTCATAACTTTAGGAGGGCTTTATGCCGGGGAAACCGATTCGACCAAGTTATCTCTTGATCTTTGTGCTCGTTGGCATCGTGACCCTCTCGATGCCGGCCACGGCACAGACACCAGCGAAGGGACCGATCGCACACTACACCGCCACGACGGACAACGTCAGTGGAGCCGGCGACACCGTGAAGATCGATTTGCTCAGCTGGTCCACCGATGCCGATCGCGATCAGTTGTTAGCCGCATGGACTTTGACGGCCACGCCGGCGGCAGCCGCTCGAGGGGGCGGCGGAGGTGGCGCTCGTGGCGCCGGCGGCGCGGGGGGACGCGGTGGAGGCGGACGTGGT
>Ga0207090_1047_pt2 | contig 31365 bp, 30 predicted proteins | sample Alteio_BWMinHeat_50_FD_153565 | JGI IMG/M metagenome (GOLD analysis project Ga0207090, IMG submission 153565) | Enriched cells from forest soil in Barre Woods Harvard Forest LTER site, Petersham, Massachusetts, United States -... | ecosystem: Environmental > Terrestrial > Soil > Temperate forest >...
GTCTTGACAAGAAAGATGCGCATCGGCTGCTGCGACGGGCATGGGACCCCATCGCAGCAGCCGATGCGCATCTTTCTTGTCAAGACCGCGAAACTTCAATCCGAGTTTCCCCAGTTTGAAGTAGTCGTCTATTTTGAGATCGTCGACGTCCGGCGGAGTCATCGACAGCAGGGGCGCAATCGCGAGGCCCAGCCGCCGGAAGGCCGCCTGAAACTCGGGATATGCTTTCGCATCCTTCGGAGATATCTGCGCCAGTTCCGACGCGGTTTTCTGCGCGTCTTCGGAAATCCTCAGTGCGTGCCCTGCCGGATCGAGCGCTATGAGATGAACGGAAGGCCTGACCGTTTCGAGCCCCTGCTTCGCGAGTTGAAGATCCTGTACGATCGTGGATCAGGAAGCCGAGCGCCTGAGCCGCCTGGTTACCGAGGCGACGCACGTTGCTCGAATCGAGGCGGGCAAGATTCAGGTCAATCGGGCGTGGCATTCCGTGGAGATCCTGATCGAAAAGGTGCTCGCGCAATCCGAACCCCAGCGTGACGGCCGGCGCGTGGATGTGCTGATCGCTCCCGCTCTTCCGAATGCTTTCGTCGATGGGAATCTGATGCAGCTCGCTTTGAGGCAGCTGATCGACAATGCGTTGAAGTATTCGCCGCGGAAATCGGCGATTCAGGTTTCGTCCCGATTGGCCGGAGACAATTTCATTATCACGGTGCACAATCAAGGGGAGCCGCTTTCGGAATCGGAACGCGTGCGAATCTTCGACAAATTTTATCGCGGCCAGAATGTAAGGCATCAGGTTGCAGGCACCGGCATGGGATTGCCTGTAGCCCGCGAGATCCTGCTTGCGCACGATGGAGATATACACCTGCACAGCAGCAATGAGGGTGGCACGGAATTTGTCATCACCATCCCTGCAAAACCAGTCACAGAGGATACGCTATGAACTCTGCAAGAATCATGGTCGTCGATGATGATCCACAAATCCGCCGGGTGTTGCGGACATCGCTGGTTGCGCAGGGCTACGAGGTTGTGGATGCGCGTAACGGAGAGGAGGCGCTCGAGACGCTGCGCGGCGAAAAGTTCGACCTCGTGATTCTCGATGTGAACATGCCGGGCATGAACGGGCTCGAGACCTGCAGGACGATGCGGTCCACGTCGGACATCGCCATCATTATGCTGACGGTCCGCGATTCCGAACCCGATAAGGTCGAAGCCCTCGACGCCGGCGCCGATGACTACATTACCAAGCCCTTTGGCTCACCCGAGCTTTTGGCGCGCATCCGCGCGGCGCTGCGGCGGTCACCCCAGATGTCCGCGGAAATGCACGTGGTCAAAATCGAGGACGTCGAGATCAACTTCAACACGCGGCGCGTAATCATCGGCAACAAGGAACAACGGCTCACACCCAAAGAATTCGATTTGCTGCAGTACATGGTGGCGCATCCAAACGTGCCCATTACCCACACAAAGCTGTTGCAGTCGGTATGGGGCCCCGATTACGGCGCCGAAGTGGAGTATTTGAGAGTCTTCATCAATCAGCTTCGAAAAAAGATTGAGAAGAATCCGTCGAACCCGAAATATCTGCTCACCGAGCCGTGGGTTGGTTATCGCTTTCATTTGCCCGGTTGAAAACGGGCTCCTCACGATGCTCGATTTCCTGCAGAATGTCTTGAACCACTTCCTCACGCTGCTTCGATTGGAGTTGCTCCTGCATCCGCCGCAGGGCCACGCCAAGGACGTCTCGGTGATGCAGCTTCGCCCCCGCATAGTTATCGCTGAGTTCAAGCCAGATCTCGTGTACGAGATCGACGTCCCTCGGCCACAGGCGTGGCGGATGAGGACCGAGGTTCACGAACGTCGAGGGCCTGTCCGGAGTGATGATCTCCAATGAGAACGGATGCCGTGGCTCCGGAAGCTTTTCCCATGCGTGTCCGATCCGACGCGCCAACTCTTCGGAATCCATCCGCGCCGAGACTCCGGTCACCAGCCGCGAAGCCTGGATCTTGGCGGCTGTCTGAACCATCGCATCGAAAGGATCGATCGCAGGCACTGCCAGAAGATCCACCGTCTTTCCTTCCTTCTCTGCCACCTGGACGACCTGCGTGAATAACTCTCTTTCGTCATTCGTGAACAGTTGGTTTTCAGCGAGGTCGTATTCGCCCGCTCCCGTGGAAACGGAGCGAACGGTCATCACGACGATGTCGTTGCGGCGCAGATTCGTTTTCTGCAGGACGTCTTGAAGGTGCGTCATCCGGTTGTAGTTGCGGACCGCCACCAGAATGCATCCAGGCCGGGCGTGAATCGCGCCGCCGCCTCCGCTGATATCCGGACGCATGTCGAGATTGAACTGCTCGAGGCCTTGTTTGGTTTCTCGCCGGGCTTTGGCATTCAGCCGGCTCGAAATCGTGAATATGGCAAAGAGCAGCAGGGTGAACCCGACTCCCGAAATCGTTGCGATTTGTTTGGAGAAAAGGTTGGCCATAGCGACCAGGAAGAGAACGAGCGTTGTCAGAAACAGACCGACAGGCAATTGGCGAGCGCCTACATGAATGTTGAGTGGGGTCTTGTACTCCTGATCGTGCCTGCGGAATCTCAACACCAGAACGCCCAGCGCCTTCATGAAGAAACTCCACACCACCCCGAATGCATATGCCTGGCCGAGCAGGTTCACGTCTCCCCGGCTTGCGATGATAGTGACAACCTGCATCAGGACTATTGCGTTGATCAGGCGGTAGGACGTCCCGAATCTCTTATGCGGTTTTCGGAACCAGGGAACCAGGACGCCATCCTCGGCGAGGCGGTTGAGAACGCCATTGGCGCCGATAATGGACGTATTGACCGCTCCAGAAAGGATCAGAACTCCGACCACAACGACGAAGATATGGAATCCAAGCCGCACCAGCCGCGGACCAACCAGATGCATCGCGAGTCCGCCCAGGAGGTTGTCCACATACTGGGGGCGGATGGCGTCCGGAATGATCATTCCTGCCAGTACCGTGATCACTCCGGTCGAAAATACTGCGAAGATGCAAACGATGTTCGCGGTGATTTTGAGGTTCTTCAATTTCGGCGCCGCGATTTCACGATAGACCTGCGCGAGTGTTTCAAAGCCGCTCATCGCCAGCAATGAGTGTCCGAACGCGACGATGATTACGACCGCCGAAATCTGAATCCAGCGTGTTCCTGCGAGCCAGCCAAGATCATGCTTTCCGAACTGGAGATTCGAGGCGAGAGGCGCTGGTGGGATCTGAGAGGGACCGCGCACGAGTAACGTCAGTGTGCACCACACCAGAAACATCACAACCATGACTGTTGTGATCTGCATAATGCGGAGCGCCTTTGTGCTCGATTCGTGAATGCCTTTGGTGTTGCTCCACCAAAAATACGCGGTTGCCACGATGCCGAAAATTGCCGCGAACTGATTGGGCGGCACGGCCATGCCCGTGTGCAGCATTTCCGATATTTCGTTGATGACCCGGCCCAGATACTGGCCCGCACTGACGGCGCTGATGGGTCCGGTGAGAATGTAATCGAATATGAGAGCGGATACGGAGAGCCGCGCCAAAAACGGCCCCATCGCGTCACGAACGACAACGTACACGCCGCCTCGCACATACATGCTGCAGCTTTCCATGTAGATCGAACGCACGGCGAAGCTGAACAGCATTACGCCCAGGATGAACCATGGCGCGCTCCTGCCGATCGCTTCCTCGGCAATCCCGCCGGCGTAAAATGCAGATGAGGCCAGGTCGCTGAGAACGATCGCCGCTCCCCTCCAGAAAGAAATGAAGGACAGCATCACGGTGCTGGCGACCACTACCCGGATTGCGGTTGATCGTTCCTGTTGGACCAAGTCCCCGGTTCCCCCTTCGCCCCGGCAGGACGGAGCGACCATTAGTTTACAAAATAGTAATATATTCCTTATGACTTATTTACTGATAGACGTTTACTCTGACAATTTGCGCTTGTTTATCCCTTCTAAATGATCAATAAGCCCTCCTTATCCGAACAGCGGCCCAGTGCCACGAAAGTCGTGGTCGCCAGCACGGTCATGCTCGCGTTCATTTCGTTTTGGCGGGCGGCCGCGATCGTTCTGAACGATCTTGGATCCAGTGTTTATTACGTCGGCGGCATCGTCGAGCAGGCGATCGGGCCGGCTGCGCCCTGGTTCATCATCGCCGTTATGCTGTTTGCCTTTGCGGTGCGTTCCATCTACATGGAAAGCAGCAGCATGTTCGTTCGCGGCGGAGTGTACGTTGTGGTGCGCGATGCCATGGGGCCGTTTGTCGCGCGGATTTCCGTTTCCGCGTTGCTTTTCGATTACGTTCTGACCGGGCCGATCAGCAGCGTGAGCGCCGGCCAGTACCTCGGGCGGCTCGTTAACGAAGCAAGCGAGCTTTTGCACTTCTCATTCCAGCTGACCCCGGCATATTTCGCCATATTCTTCGCGGCTTTCGTGACCGTCTATTTCTGGTGGTCCAACATCAAAGGACTACACGAGTCGAGCGGCAAGGCCCTGCGCATCATGCAGGTCACGACGGTGATGGTGGTGATGTTTCTCGTCTGGTGCGTGATTACGCTGCTCATGCGCGGGCCGGCGCAGTTGCCGCCGCCTCCGACTCCGTCTCACCTGCAATTCAGCGATGAAGGACTTGGCTGGTTCAAAGGAACGTGGTGGCCGACCATTCCCGTTGTCGCCATCATCATTGCGTTCGGCCATTCGGTGCTTTCGATGAGCGGCTTTGAAACGCTGGCGCAGGTTTATCGAGAGATCGAGTATCCCAAGCTGCAAAGTCTGAAGCGGGCCGCAAACATCACCTGCGTTTTTGCGCTGATTTCGACAGGTGGAATCATTCTGTTGGCATCGATGATTATTCCGGACGCGGTGCGAAAGGACTACGTCGAGAATCTCCTCGGCGGCCTGGCGATGCATTTGGCCGGGCCGGCGCTGCTACGGCTCGCATTCCATATCTTTGTCGTGATCATCGGCGTCTTGATTTTGTCGGGCGCTGTCAATACATCGATCATCGGAGCCAATGGCGTGATGAATCGAGTCGCAGAAGACGGCGTGCTCGATCCGTGGTTTCAGAAGCCGCACAAGCGTTTCGGAACGACATACAGGATCATCAACATGATTACGATCCTGCAGTTGATTACGGTCGTCCTGAGCCGCGGTCAGACGTATCTGCTCGGTGAGGCGTATGCCTTCGGCATCGTCTGGAGTTTCTTTTTGAAAGCGCTCAGCGTTCTCGTGCTGCGTTTCCAGCGGCACGACCAGGAATACAAAACGCCACTGAACTTCAGGATCGGCAGCCGTGAGATCCCATTCGGCCTGATCATGACGACGCTTGTTCTGTTTTTCGTCGCCGTCGCGAACCTGTTTTCGAAACGCATCGCGACGCTGTCCGGCGTTTCGTTCACGGCGGTGCTGTTCATCATCTTTACGATTTCGGAGAAGCGCCACGCGAAGAAGAAATCGAAGACGGATACTCTCGAGCAATTCAATCTCGATATGCGGCCGGAGATCTCCACGGACTCGATCCACGTGCGTCCGGGAGGTGTGCTGGTTGCCGTTCGAGACTACACGCGGATGCAGCACCTGCAATCGGTTCTTCAAAAGACCAACAACCGCAAGCAGGATATTGTAGTAATGACGATTCGCAGCGTATCGACGGCCGGAACCGGAGAGTACGGGCTCAATGAGGAACAACTCTTCACCGATTACGAGCGGGAACTTTTCTCACGCGTGGTGTCGCTTGCGGAGAAAGAGGGCAAGCCGGTCCAATTGCTCACCGTACCCGGCGTCAATCCTTTCGATGCGATGGTACAAACCGCGGCGATGTTAAAGGTCTCGAAGCTCGTGAGCGGAGTCTCGGCGCGAATGGATCCGGAAGAACTGGCGCGGCGCATCGGTCAGGCGTGGGAGAAGCTCCCCGAGCCGCGGCATGCATTCTCGATGGAGATCATCGCTCCGGACCGGCCGCCCATTTTTGTGAATCTCGGCCCGCATCCACCGCGGCTCTGGCCCGAAGACGTCGATCGCGTGCATGGCTTGTGGCTGGAACTCAGCGACGATTTCGGGAGCAAACTGCATCATCGCGACGTCGTCGGCGTCGCGCTGAGACGCATGGGTCAGGAACTGCGTTCCGCTGAGCGTCTTTCCGTCCTTGCGGACGTCCGGGAGGAACTCGAACACCGGCATCCGCCCAAAGAAGAGGATTAAACACAAAGACACCAAGGCACAAAGACACCAGGAAAGCCGGCAAATAGCGACCCTTGATGCTTGCTTTCCTGGTGTCTTAGTGCCTTGGTGTCTTTGTGTTTAATCCGGCTAAGCGTGCCATAATCATCCGCATGATGCCCGGAGGACACCTGGCTACCGCCCTTGCGCTCGGCGGCGTAGCGTACGCCACGACAGGATCACCGGAAGCGGCAGCCGGTTGTTTCGCTGGAGGTTTCCTGATCGATGTGGATCACTACCTCGACTACCTGGTGTTCGAGAAGCAGTGGCGCCAGCCGAGTCCCGTCAGTTTCCTTCGGTATTACTTCAGGTACAGGCCGGGGAAAGTGGTCCTTCCACTGCACTCCGCAGAGTTTATGACATTCCTGTTTCTCGTGATTCTCCGTCACCCCCAGCCGTTTTTAGTGGGTTATTGGGTCGGAGCGATGATGCATCTGACCTTCGATGTTCTGGTGAACGGCGACAATGCTCTGAAGAGACCGGTTCTTTTTTATATCTTTGCGTACAGGGCCTGGTACAGATTTTCTGCGGATGCGTTATTGGACGTGGCGGTCTCTGATGCCGCGGGCCAGCAGCCGATCCGTGAGTTCTTTCGATGGAAGCCCGTCGAAGACAAGAAATGATGCCAATGCCGCGGTCAACGGGAGATTAAATAAATGGAATATGAGCTTAAGACTTTATCTGCAGAGGCTATTCCTCCTGCGCTCGAGCGCGCGGAGCGATACCGGTTGCTGAATGAGCCTGTACAGGCCGAGAGCATTTGTCTCGATATTCTTGCCGTGGATCCGGGAAATCAGCAGGCGCTTGTGTTGCTTCTCCTTGCGCTTTCGGAACAGTTTGGCGAGAACATCACAGAGAAGCTCGATCGCGCCTGGTCCATCCTGCCAAGACTCAGCGACGCGTATCAGCAGGCCTACTATCAGGGCATCCTGCTGGAGCGTCAGGCGCGGCTCTACATGCGCAGCGATGCGCCGGGGTCCAACTTCTCCGCCCATGACCTCTTCAGCGAGGCCATGAGGCTCTACGAGAAGGCCGAGCGGCTTAAGCCGCCCGGCAACGATGAAGCGTTGCTCCGGTGGAACACGTGCGCTCGCACGATTCTTTCCGAAAAGCTCAAGCCGCGTCCAATTGAGGATTTTCCGCCCAGATAAGAAAGGGGACGCCCAAAAAAAGGCGTCCTTTCGGGAGGCGGAAGGGGGACCCTGACTCTTCGATCAAGGCGTGGATGTTTTGGCGGTCTTGACAGCCGCCTTCGCAGGTAACTCCCGGACGGCGGCGGCGATCTTTTGGCTGCTGGCCTCGCGGTACTGTACGGACACGCGTGCGCCTGCAGCCAAATTGCCGGAGCGCTGCGTCTGGGAGTCCATCACGAAGGACACTTGAACTGTCTTGCCGCGAACCTTGCTGGAAAGGACCATGCGGTTCGCTTCGATCGAATCGATCGTTCCCTGAGTGAAATGTGTTGCTGGCGGGGGTGTTTTCGCCTGGGGAGAGGCGGGAGGGTTCCGGCCCGCTCTGGCATTCGTTTGTCCGTGGAGGGCCGCAGCGCACAGCGTCACGGTCAGGCCGCCAATCAAAGCGAATCTCTTGAACTGAAAGTGCATTCCGGCTCCTCGATGAATGACCACACCGTGGTACATTAAATCCGCACCGCATTAACGTGTGATTAAGGGCAGATTAATTCAGCTTAATGTCAGGCTGGAAACCGCACAAAGAACCTGCTGCCTTCGCCGGGTACGCTTTCGACGTCAACCGTGCCATGATGCTGATCCACGGCCCACTTCACGAGACTCAGGCCAAGGCCCGCTCCATCCGCGCGATTGGAGCGTGATGGGTCTGCCCGATAGAAACGTTCGAAGATATGGGGCAGAGCGTCAGACGCGATTCCGATTCCGTCATCGGACACTTCGAGAATTGCACCATTTGTACTGCGCGGATTGCGCGAGACGCGGAGAGTCACGTGTCCTCCAGGACTCGTAAACTTGATCGCATTGTCAACGAGGTTCAAAACGATTCGTTCGATCCAGCTGGAATCGCCATCGACCGTGACGTTCGGCTCGCAATTCCACGACAGGCGCACGTCCTTTGACGCGGCGACCGGCTCGAGTTGCTCCGCGAGCGATTGCGCCATCGATGAAATATCGATGGACTCGTGGGCGATAGCGACTTCGCCGGATTCCGCCCGCGCAAGCGTCAGCAGCTGGTTAATCATCCGCGAGAGTTTTTCGAACTCTTCCAGCTGACTTGCCAGAACCCGGCGATACTGGTCGGGCGAATTGGACTGCATCAATGCGACTTCCGCTTCGCCCCGCAGGACCGCGAGCGGCGTTCTCAATTCGTGAGAGATGCTTGCCGTAAACTGCTTCATTTCGCCAACTGCCTTTTCAAGACGAGCCAGCGTCTGGTTGAATTCACCGGCGAGGTTGTCGAGCTCGTCATTCGTGCCGCGCAGCGGAAGACGGCGGTGCAGGTTCGATACGGCAATGCCCCGCGCTGCGTGTCCGAGCGCCGCAACCGGCTGCAGGGCCTTACCCGCCATGAACCACGACGCAATTCCCGCCAGCAATACTCCGGAAGGGATCAGCCACGCCAGAGCTTCGAGAAACGAATTGACCGTGTCTTCCATCTGTTGCATCGAGGCGCCGACGCTGAGCAGGTAGGAGTTGCCCTCAGCCTGCACCACTTCATTCCATATACGAAGCTGACCCTGGTCCGTGTTAAGGTCAATCAAGAATGGCGGTACTTGCGCATATCGCCGTACATCCTCGGGTGAATACACAACGCCCATCGCCCGTAATTCTTCGGACACTCCAACCGCCATTCCGGTGCTGAGTTCATAAATCTCGTAATAACGCGCTGCCTTGTTGATAAAGGACACTTCATCCGAATCGTTTTGGTCATACATCAGGACAAACATGCCTTCGTCGAAATGCAGATAGCCGCGGAGGCCGGACGTTCGATCGCGCACTTCCTGCGTCAGGTCGCGATCGAGGCCGGCGCTCAACTCGTGATAGTAAATGAGAGCGAATCCTGTCAACAGCACGCTCACAATGATCGAGTAGAAGAGGGTTAACTTGGTCCGTAACGTGAGCGGTTTCATGCGCCACGGTCGCTCAGCATGTAGCCCACGCCGCGGACGGTGTGGATGAGAGGCGGCTGAAAGGTCTTGTCGATTTTGTTGCGCAGGGAGTTGATGTGAACGTCGACGACGTTGCTGACGCTGTCGAAGTGAATATCCCAGACATGTTCGACGATCATCGTTCGCGTCACCGGCCGATGCGCGTTGCGAAGCAGGAATTCGAGGAGAGCATATTCCTTGAGCTTGAGGTCGATCGGCTGGCCCCCTCGCCGCACCTGCCTTGCCGACGTATCCATTTCGAGATCGGCGATTCGGAGGCAGGGGATCTCCTGGGCGCCGCGCCGGAGCAGCGCCCGGATGCGCGCGGAGAGTTCAGCGAAGGCGAACGGCTTGATCAGGTAGTCGTCCGCCCCCGCATCGAGTCCGGCGACTTTGTCTTCGACAGCGCCTTTCGCGGTAAGGACCAGCACAGGCAACTTGGGTTTCTTTGCGCGGATTTCGCGCAATACGTCGAGCCCGGGCTTCCCGGGGAGCATTAAGTCGAGAACGACCAGGTCGTAATCGAATGCGGTTGCGTTCTGAATGGCGTCAGCGCCGTCATGGACCGTGTCCGCGGCATAGCCCTCCTGCTGCAGGCCTTTCTTTATGAAGCTGGCAACCTTCTTTTCGTCTTCAACCACGAGGATGCGCATAGGAGTACTTTTAGGGACCTATTCCGGATTATCACACGAAGGAAGCGCTAACCTGCATTTCTCATGACTGCCAAAGCAAAGGGGACCTGGCCACGGATTCAAAGGATTTAACGGATGGGTGCAGGAACAGTCTGATTTTTCGGCCCATCCGTTCAAATCCGTGGCTAGTTCCCTGCCCCCGGGAGTCGGTCAAAAATCCTGTATTTTCCGATCTTGAAAATACTCAGCGAATTTGCAGCTAACAAACTTGATTGACAAGGCCGTCAACCGTGTATCTTCGGTCGTTCGCGCCTTACCCGAAGTCTAGGATTTTATTGGATTCCAGGGTTTGGTAGGGCGAATGCCAACGGAGAGTTGATCGGAAGAGGGAGGTTCAATGAGAACATTGGTAGCTGGTCTGGTAATTACGATTGTGTTCTTGACGACCTACTTCGTCTCGACGATGGGGCGCATCTGGTAAAGGACTACTAAAACATCGGGGCCAGACGAGTCATTTCAATTTTCAGCGTCTGGCCCCGATTTTCTCAGAACCGTTCGCAGCACGGCACGAGCTGCGTAGTAGCCGCACATTCCGTGGACACCGCCTCCAGGAGGCGTCGATGAGGAACAGATGAACAGGCCCTTGATCGGAGTCGAGTAGGGACTCAGGCGCAATGAAGGCCGCGCAACGATCTGAAGGAGATTCTGCAAACCGCCGCTGATATCCCCGCCAATATAGTTCGGATTGTAAGTTTCAAATTGTGCAGGCGTCATCGCGCGCCGTTCGATGATGCAATCGCGAAAGCCAGGAGCGAAGCGCTCGACCTGCGATTCAATGCGGTCCGCCATGTCGATCTTTGATCCGCGCGGCACGTGACAATACGCCCATGCCGTGTGCCTGCCTGCCGGCGCCCGAGTCTCATCGAAGAGGCTTTGCTGCGCCAGCAGGACAAAAGGTTGCTGTGGACACTGCCCTGTCGAGACAGCAAGCTCGCCGGCGATGACTTCTTCTGCGGTTCCACCAAGGTGCACGGTGCCGGCTTGCAGACATCCTTGTGCCTTCCAGGGAATCGGCGCGTTTAGCGCCCAATCGACCTTAAATACTCCGGCTCCGTACTGATACTTCTGAAGTTCCCATCGATAGCCCGGCGTAAGTTGGTCGCCCGCGAGGTTGAGCATTTGCCGCGGCGTGATGTCCAGAAGGATCGCGCGGGAAGCCGGTAATTGGCGCAGAGACTTCACCAACGTGCCCGTGACGATTTGACCGCCGAGTGACCGGAAGTACGATCCCAGCGCGCCGGATATGGTTTGGGAGCCGCCCTTCGGGAGCGGCCAGCCGCTGGCGTGCCCCAGCGTTCCGAGAAGAAGTCCGGCGGCAGCAGTCGGCGATGCATCCAGCCGCATGTTCGAATGCGCGGCGATCCCCGCGAACAAAGCCGGCGCCCGCGTGCCCTTAAAATGACGTTGCATGAATCCTTGCGCGGATTGAATGGCATTCATGCCGAAGCGCATAAAGGGCAGCGGATGCCGGGGCACGTGCAGTAGCGGCGCCAGGATTTCCGGTATTAATGTTTCAGCATCGCGGACCAACGGAGAAAAGCATTTGGTATAAGACGCCGCATCCACTCCCAGTGTCGCGCATGTGCGTTCGACCGAACGCTCCAGAACCGCCGCAGTTCCATCGTCAAGAGGATGAGCCAGAGGCGACGGCGGTTGAATCCATTCGAGACCATGTTCCGACAGAGGAAGGCTCTTGAAAAATGGCGATGCGATGGCCATCGGATGAATCGCCGAACAGACGTCATGAACGAACCCCGGAAGCGTCAACTCCGCCGACCGCGCTCCGCCGCCAATCGTGTCCCGTCCTTCGATGACGCAAACGGAATGGCCGGTCCGGGCGATCTCAATGGCGGCGGCAAGACCGTTTGGACCGGAGCCGACCACCACGGCGTCGAATTCCATGGACTCATTGTATACGCGGGGACCCTGCTCCCCGCCTTAGTAACAATTTCAGGTTGCGTTGCCATGAGAATCAGAGTGCAATTCGTGTTTCTGTATGGTTTTCGAACGATCGCTTCTCTCAAAGGTCACCCGGCGGCTCATCCCGTTCATGTTCCTGTTGTACATTGTCTCGTACCTGGACCGCATTAATGTGGGATTCGCGGCATTGCAGCTCAACAAGGCCCTGAACTTCGATCCGACAGTGTTCGGGTTGGGCGCCGGCATTTTCTTCATCGGCTATTTCATTTTCGAAGTGCCCAGCAATCTGATCCTGGAGAGGGTAGGTCCGCGTATCTGGATCGCGCGCATTCTGGTTACCTGGGGAATCATTTCGTCGGCGACGATGTTCGTCAACGGCGCGTTGACGTTCTACATCCTCCGATTCCTGCTTGGAATTGCCGAGGCGGGCTTCTTTCCCGGAATGATTCTGTATCTGACGTACTGGTTTCCCGCGGAGGCCCGCGGACGTGCGGTCGCCCGTTTCATGACTGCGAACGCGATGGCCGGTGTCATCGGCGGGCCGATCTCCGGTCTTCTACTCAGGATGAACGGCGCAGCGGGTCTTGCGGGTTGGCAGTGGCTGTTCCTGATCGAAGGAATGCCGGCCGTCATTCTAGGCTTCGTGACACTGGCGTACCTGCCGGACGGGCCGAAGCATGCGCCATGGCTCCGCGCCGAAGAGAAGGAATGGCTGGTTTCAAAACTGCAGCGCGAGCGCGGCGATGTGCGCCGAAGGGATCACCACACTCTGGGTCAGGCGCTTCGCAGCGGCCGCGTGTGGACATTGGCCTTCATCTATTTCGCGGTCATTATGAGCTTCTATGGCATCAGCATATGGTTGCCCCAGATCGTGCAGGCGTTTTCGGGAATGAGCGATCTGATCGTGGGGTTCATCACTGCGGTTCCGTATCTGGCAGCGACGATCGGAATGGTCCTGGCCGGCCGAAACTCGGACCGCACTCGCGAACGCCATCTTCACGTTGCGGTCCTGGCATTCGTGGGATCTGCTGGCCTGGTCGCCGCCGCGTTGCTGACCAGTCCTGTTGCCGAACTCGCGGCGCTTTCCCTTGCAGCGGTGGGTATCTGGGGAACGCTCGGTCCATTCTGGGCGATGTCGTCCGAGTTCTTGAGCGGCACGGGCGCTGCGGCCGGCATCGCGTTGATCAACTCCGTTGGAAACCTCGGCGGATTCCTTGGACCTTATCTGGTCGGCCTGGTACGCGGCCGGACAGGCAATTTTGCACTCGCTCTTCTCGCTCTTGCGGTATGGCCGTTTATCGGGGGGATCATCACGCTCCTGTTCAGGAGGCGGAACGGGAACGAACCACAAGAACCACAATAAGGACACAAAAGGCAGAAACAATTTGCTGCGATACCATGTTTTTGTGCCTTTTGTGTGCCTTCCCCGACCCCGGGGAAGCGAGATGCTTCTAAGAAACCGCATCTCCGGTGCGAGATCTGATAGTAATGCCGCGGCGCCGCAATTGCTTGAAGAGCAGATCCGCGGGAACAATATCTTCCGGAGCCCACACACCGGGTTTATCGATCACGCCTGCAGTGATCATCTGCGCGGCAATCGAGGCGGGGCACGCGGTGTCGACATCCCCGGCACTGGCGTGCCACTTCGCCCTGGAGCGGGCATGACAATCCAGCACGATTGTCTTATTGCCGCCGCGCATAATGACGCGGGAGATCTCGTAGTCATTGGGCGCGGTGCGCGGCGAAGGCAGCTCTTCAAAATCCCGCACGGTCCATCCGGCCCGCATGCGCTTCATGATCTCGCGGACGAAGGAGCGCTCGAAGCCCACCTTGAAGTCCGCATAACGCAGACCTTGCTTCTTGAAGCGAAGCGGGAGCGTCGCGATTTCGCTGTGCCGAGTCATGACCAGCCACACTCGTCCGACAGGCTTCCCAAAGTCCACGCGCTCCCAGCCGGATCGCGGTTCGGTCTGAACAAATCGTCCGCCGCTCCACTTCCACGGCGGCAGGGTCAGTTCTTCGACGATGGTTTGAGCGGAGTAGGGAAATGTGAAATCTCCACTGCCCGCATTGAAATCAATTCCACCGACCCGGATGCGAATGGAATCGATGCGGTCCAGTTTTGAGGCGGCGGCAGCCGCCATCACATTCGTGAGGCCCGGCGCGCAGCCAATGCCGAGGATAGCCGTGAGTCCGGCCTCCGCGAAAGGCAAATGGAGGCGAAGCTGACGGCGGGTCCAGATGAAGAGCCCTCCCAGGTCTACATAGTGCACGCCTGCTCGCAGTGCGGCTTCCATCACGTTCAGGTTGAATTGATGTCGCGTGCAATTAATGACAACGGATTGGTCGCGGAGGACGGAGGCCAGACGCGAAGGATATCGCGCGTCTGCGGCGGCGTGCGTGACGCGGCGGCTGCGATAGGTTTTGGCGAGGCCGTGCGCCTTGTCTTCGTCGAAGTCTGCAACGAAGATTTGATTCTGCGGATTCGACTCGAAGAGATCGCGAACGATAATCCGGCCAATCGCGCCGGCGCCGCCCAGCACCACAAAGCGCGGGGCGGTGTTCCTTAATACCATCCGATCGGCCGCTCGCTCAGATTGATGTGCACTTGTTTGGTTTCGAGAAATTCCTCGACCCCGTGCAGGCTCAGCTCGCGTCCGTGGCCGCTCTGCTTGTATCCGCCCCACGGAGCCTCGACGTAGCAGGGCTGCATGGTGTTGACCCAAACGATACCCGCGCGGAGGCTTTTCACCATACGCAGGCAGCGGAAAATGTCGCGCGACCAGACGGCTGCGGCGAGACCGTACGGCGTGTCGTTCGCGATCTGAAGCGCATCATCCTCATTCTTGAAAGGAATGCACGCGACAACGGGTCCGAAGATCTCTTCGCGCGCGATGCGCGCTTTGTTGTCGCACTCGAACATCGTCGGTTCGACAAAGTATCCGTTCTTCAACTCCTTCGAGGATGGCCGACGGCCGCCGGCGATCAGCTTCGCTTCCTTGCGCCCGATAGCGATATAGCCTTCGACTCTTTCGAGATGCTCTTTACTGACAAGCGGACCCATCTTGGTGTCGCGGTTCATCGGATCGCCGAGCCGGATCTTCGCCATCATGTCTTTCATCCGGCTTGTAAGCTTCCTGAACAGATCCTGTTGGATAAGAATGCGGGAGCCGGCCGAGCACACCTCACCTTGATTGATGAAGACGCCGAAGAGAGCGCCGTCAGTGGCAGCGTCGAGATCCGCATCCGAGAAGAATATGTTTGGAGATTTGCCGCCGAGTTCGAGTGAGACCTTCTTGAGATTTGAATTCGCGACTCCCTTCAAGACTTCGCGCCCGGTTTCGGTTCCGCCGGTGAATGCGACCTTGTCGACGTTCATCGATTCCACGATCGCGCGGCCTGCGGCCGGGCCATCGCCGGTAATTACGTTCACTACGCCCGGCGGCAGGTCAGGAATGTTTTCCTGGACGAGCCGCGCGAATGCGAGCGTGGTCAGCGGCGTTTGTTCCGCCGGCTTGAGCACGGCCGTGCAGCCGGCGGCCAGAGCGGGGCCGAGCTTCCACGCCGCAAGCAGCAGCGGATAATTCCACGGTACGATCAGCCCGGCGACGCCGATCGGCTCGCGCAGCGTCATGTTGATGGCATTGTCGGGGACGGGAAGTGTCTCGCCATGAATTTTGGTCGCAAGGCCGCCATAGTATTCAAAGCAGCTTGCGGTATCGTTCACGTCGAATTCACTTTCGACGATAGGTTTCCCGCAGTTGAGGGTTTCGAGTTCCGCAAGCATCGCGGCGTGTTTGCGCACCAGCCCTGCCATCGCGAAAAGAATGCGTCCGCGCTGCTGCGCCGTCGACTCGCGCCACGGTCCGCGATCGAACGCTTCACGTGCCGCGGCGATGGCGCTATCGGCGTCATTCCTGGTCGCCTCGGCGACGACTGCGAGAGTCTCTCCATTGAATGGATTGACGATCTCGCGCGTTTTCTTCGACGACACCCATTCGTTATTAATGTAGTGCTTTTGTACCGACATTCACGTCAGCCCATTGTATTTCGAATAGGGAAACCAGTATGGTTTCAATTCCTGTTTGTAATCGAGATGCACATGTTTGGTTTCGCGAAACTCGTCGAGTCCTTCTTCGCCGAGCTCGCGGGAGTGTCCGGTCTGCCGCATTCCGCCAAATGGCCCCGCATCGTTATCGGTGAGCGGGTCATTGATCCAGAACGTCCCTGCCGTGATGCGGTCCATCGCCTTCATCGCCCATTCCATGTTGTTGGTATAGATGTTGGCGCCGAGGCCGTATTTTGAATCGTTCGCCAGTTCAATGGCGTGGTCGATGTCGCGAACGCGCATGATCGGCAGAATCGGCCCGAAGGTTTCGCTGCTGACGAGGCGTGTGTTTTGCCGCACATCCACCATGACGGTTGGTTCGTAGAAAAATCCCTTCTTGAACTGCGGTGCTCGCCGTCCGCCCGTCAGAATGTGCGCGCCTTCCCGTGCGGCCTCTTCCACTCGCGAGTGAAGGTCTTCAAGTTGCCGCAAATTGATGACAGGCCCGATGTCCGTGTCGGGTTCCATACCGTTGCCCAGCTTGAGCGAACGTGTGAACTCGACCACGCGCCTGGTGAATTCATCGGCAATGGATTCGAACACGTAGAGCCGTTTTGCGCCGGTGCAGACCTGGCCGCTGTTGAGATACGCCGCCCAGCATGCGGCGCGTGCCGCAATTTCGAGATCGGCATCGCTGCAAACGATGAATGGATCGTTACCCCCGAGTTCGAGATGGACCTTCTTGACTTGTTCCGCGCAGAGCTGACCGACGCGCTTGCCGGTCTCGACCGAACCTGTCAGGGCGACCAGGTCGGTTTCCGGATGCTTCACCAGGCATTCGCCGACTTCCTCACCATACCCTGTAACGATATTCACGACGCCCCGGGGAAGGTTTGCGAAGACGCCTGCCAGCGTCAGAGTTGCAAGTGGCGTTTCTTCACTCGGCTTGATGATGACCGTATTTCCGGCGGCGAGCGCCGGCGCGACTTTCCATGAGAGGAGCAGCAGGGGGTAGTTCCAGGGAATGATGGCGGCTACCACTCCATACGGTTCCTTGATGGTGAAATTGACCTGATGCTCGAAGCTCGGCGGCAGCGAGCTTCCCCGCGAATTCCGTCCGATTTCAGCGTAGTAATCGAAGCAGGACGCAGCCCATTCCACCTCATCGCGGTTCTCGCAGAATGGTTTGCCGCCTTCTCGCGTCATGATGACGGCAAGTTCCTGTTGTTTCGCCCGCAAACCGGAGGCGATGGCGTGCAGCATCGCGCCCTTTTCAACGGCCGGCACCCAGCGCCATTTTCGAAATGCCTCTCTCGCATCGTGCACGGCGCGATCCGCGTCCTCAGCGGTTCCACGCGCAACCTGACCGATGATTTCTTCATTCGCCGGATTGATAACGTCAATCGATTGCACGTCAGAGACTGTAAGCAAGATTGGTTGTGCAGAAAAGAGCTTTTTTGATCGAGCCGGCGCGACTCTGTGCAATTGGGAACAGTTTTTGCTTGCGGCAACCCGCACCATTGGGATCAGGGCAAACTTGCCCGTCACGGAGGTCACTGTGCTTCACAAGACAAGTTATATGCGGGGCTTTCATGTTCAGGCGACCGACGGCGGGATCGGCCATGTGGACGATTTCCTGGTTGACGAGGGCTGGGCTGTCCGCTACCTGGTCGTGGACACGAGCAATTGGATCGGTGGCAAATATGTCCTCGTCCCATCGAGTGCCGTCGAGAAGGTGAACTCGCCAGACAAAAAAATCCTGCTGAGATTGACACGCGCTGAGATCGAGCGCAGTCCGTCCGTGGACACTGCCGATATCGCTCTCATCGAAACCCTGGGTACTCCGTTCCTGGTGTGAGCCAACGATGCCGTTGCGATCATAGCCACGGATTGAACGGATTTAACGGATGGGCCGCCGGAACAGTCTGATTTGCGGCCAATCCGTTAAATCCGTTCAATCCGTGGCTACTATCCCTTTGTTTTGACAGTTGTGAGGCTCAGACCAGCCCGGCTTTGTACAACGCCAGGAGCTTGCCCCACGCGCGATCCGCGTCCGCCTTATTGTAAATGGGCTCACCGTTCGCTTGTTTCGGCATGTCGGGCACGCACCAGCCGTGTTGTGACTGCGGGTACACCTCGATTTCGGCGATCACTTTCGCCGCCGCGAACGTTTCCTTCAGTTTGGTCTTGGCGTCCGGTTGTTGCATGTCGTCATTCGTGGCGATACCGAAGTACATCCGCGCCTTGATCTTCGGTGCGAGCAGATGCGGACTGTCGGGGTTCGTCGTGACAAGGCCTCCGCCGTGGAACGAACCGCCAGCGCCCACTCGGTTCGGCATAGCCGCCGCGGTTTTGACCACCAGCGGTCCGCCCATGCAATAACCCTGGGTGCCTATCTTTTTCGTGCGATCGACTTCCTTCTGCATATCGAGCCAGGCAATGAATGCCCCGGCGTCGCGCTCGGCGGCGCCCGGCGCATTGATCGATCCCATTAACGGCGTCAGTTTGCCGCGCTGGCCTGGATCATTAAAGTTGAAATTGGAAGCGTTCTCAAACACGGGCGCCTTGGCCACGCGATAGAACGGGTTCGGCACGAGCACCGAGTATCCTTCGGCCGCCAACCGCTTCGCCATGTCACGCATGGATGGCCGCAGACCGAAAGCATCGGGCCAGATCAGGACTCCCGGATGCGAACCGGCAGCCGGATGAATGAAAGCGGCATCGCAAGTGCCGTCCGCGGTTTTGATTTCGACGTTGGTTTCAACGGCGCGCTGCTGGGCAGACGCCTCGCCCGCCGCCGCGGCAATCCCAGCTCCTACAGTTATGGATACGAAATCTCGTCGTGTGATCTCATTGTCTTCCATGGAAGGTCCTCCTCGTTTATCGTGAGATGATAACAAATTTGTATTGGCGCACGTCTGTTTCGCATGGACCTTGACCCGGCCCCTTACCTTTTAGCGGACCTTTTTCGGAGCAGCAAATAGAGTCCAACGCAGATCGCAAAATCGAGTACGAGTCCGGCGTCTACTTTGTATAAGTCGTGCCTCAGGGAGTCCGGGAGAAGTGGCGCGGCCGCGAAGTAGATGAGATTGCCGAGCAGCACAGCAAGAAGCATTTGCATCCAGTTGTGAATCATTGTCAGATGCCGTCAGATGCGAGTGTAGAACGGGGCGCAGACGCGTTCGAGGCCCGGCAATATTGGATATTTGCCCGGTAAGTCCATAATGCATGTATAGAGTCTCACAATCGGAGGTGGACTCAGATGCCGGCCCAACGGATACCGATTCCTGAACTGAAGAAGAAGCTCGACACGAACAAGAAGCTTATCGTCGTCGATGTACGCGAGAAGCAGGAGATCAAGGAAGGTGGCGCGATTCCTGGCGCGATCCACATTCCGATGGCCCAGACCGGGAAGCGGAGGGGCGAACTTCCGAAGAATGCGGAGATCGTCTTCTATTGAGGCGGAGGAGGGCGCGCGTCGCGCGCCGCTGAAGCCTTCCTGGCGGCGGGCTATAAGACCGTCATGTTTTGTGGGATCCGCGATTGGAAGAAAGAGAATCTCCCGACTGTGCCCGACATTGAGACACAGGGGCGATAAGGTGTGTGAGCGAATAAACACAGAGACACAAAGGCACAGAGACACAAAGAAGGCCCGCGTCAACCACTTTGATGGCGGGTCTTCTTTGTGTCTCTGTGGCTTTGTGTCTCTGTGTTTATTCGCTCACACACCCTTTAAATGATTTCTGCGAACGCACGGACGGCGCAGATTGCGCCTGGCAAGTTCTCGGATGGTATTGCGCTGAACCGGAGGCCTACACGCGGAAGGGAAGCGAGGTCGCGAAGGTTCTCGACGATTGCGATCTTACCGGTTGCGATCAACCGCGTTTCCTGCGAACGTTCTGAAACAGGGAAGTCGACACCAACCACTCGCACACCCGAACGCACCATGCGGAAGATCACGAGGTCACCCAGGAATGGTCCGGGTTCCCAATACGCATCGGCGCCCCAAAGCTTATCCAGCCGGTTTGAATCAATAGGGCGGCGCCACGAACCTGGGAGTCGTGAAACGGTATGCTGACCTCGTGCCGGACAGGGCCGACGGATTCGCATACCATCGCCCTCAGCCCCGCGAAAGCGGACGAGGGGTCCGACCCCTTGGTTCCTGCAGTTCCGTGGCCGAGTTCGATGATCATTTTTCCTTCGCTCACTCTACAATAGATGGATGCAAAGTGGTGACGCGCTGTTGATCGTGGATGTGCAGAACGACTTTTGTCCGGACGGAGCGCTCGCGGTCAAAGATGGAGATCAGGTTGTGCCGGTCCTGAACAAATGGATTGAGGACGCGCAGAGTCGCGGTATTCCTGTTTATGCGTCGCGCGATTGGCATCCCCCCCGTCACATCAGTTTCCAGGAGCGGGGCGGTCCGTGGCCGCCTCATTGCGTTCAGGGCACCAGCGGCGCGGCGTTTCATCCGGATTTGAAACTTCCATCGACCGCCGGGATCATCAGCAAAGCGGATCATCCGGATGTGGACAGCTACTCGGCATTTGGCGGCACGGATCTTACGGCCCGGTTGCGGAACGCTCGCGTCCAGCGTCTTTGGATCGGCGGTTTGACCCAGGACTACTGCGTTCGCTTCACAGCCCTGGACGCGATGCGGGAAGGCTTCGAGGTTCATGTGATCGTTGACGGTACCCGAGCCGTGAACGTCAATCCGGATGACGGACGCCGCGCGCTCGAAGAAATTCGACGTGCGGGTGCCATTCTGGAGGAAGCTGTCCAGCGATGACGTCACCCTGGGTGAATGATTCCAACGCTGCAATGCTCACGGACCTCTACGAACTGACAATGTTGCAGTCGTACTTCGATAAGGGCATGAACGATGTCGCCGTTTTCGACCTGTTCATGCGCAGGCTTCCCCATAACCGAAACTATCTGGTGGCTTGTGGGCTGGAGCACATTCTTCATTACCTGGAAACGCTCTCGTTTTCGGCAGACGCCATCGAATACCTGCAGTCGCTCGACCGCTTTTCCGGCGCCTTCCTTGAAAGTCTGCGCCGCTTCCGTTTCCTGGGCGACGTTTATGCCGTTCCTGAGGGGACCCTGGTTTTTGCCAACGAGCCGCTGATCGAAGTCATTGCGCCGTTGCCCCAGGCCCAAATCATCGAAACTTTCCTGATGAATCAAATTCAGCTTGCGACGCTGGCGGCTTCCAAAGCGGCGCGCGTGGTACACGCAGCCCAGGGTCGGTCGGTTGTGGATTTCGGGTTGAGGCGGATGCATGGCGCCGACGCGGGGCTCAAACAGCCGCGAGGATTCTATATCGGTGGAGTCGATTCGACATCGAATGTCCTCGCCGGGCAAATGTTCGGTATTCCCGTCGCGGGCACAATGGCTCATAGCTACGTGCAGTCGTTCGCTAGTGAGATCGAAGCTTTCCGGCATTTTCTTCGGGCGTATCCTGCAGCCATTCTTCTGATCGATACCTACGATGTCTATAAAGGCGTGGAAAACATCATCCAACTCGCTCACGAACTCGGACCGGAGTTTCGCGTTGCCGGCGTGCGTCTGGACTCGGGCGATCTGGCAGCGCATGCGCGCCAGGTTCGCAGCCGGCTTGATGCAGCAGGACTTGGCCGGCTGAAGATCTTTGCCAGCAGTAACCTGGATGAATACGAGATTGAAAAACTGTTGGCGGCTGGCGCACCCATCAACGGATTCGGAGTTGGCCGGAACATGGCGACCTCTGCCGATGCTCCGGTCCTCGACACCGCTTATAAGCTCACGGAATACGCGGGCCGGCCCAAAATGAAGTTGTCGGAGTCGAAGTCCACGCTCCCGGGGCGGAAGCAGGTGTTCCGCGAGCGGTCTGGCGGTAAGACTCTTCGTGATGTGATTGCGCTGGCGGCTGAACCAGGCATTTCCGGAGAGCCGTTGCTTTCTAAAGTCATGGCCAATGGCCGGCGGCTCAGGCTGCCGGAGCCCCTTGATGAATGCCGTGGGCGCTGCCGCATGGAACTAAATAGTCTTCCCGAACGTATGATGGGCTTAATGACGGTTGATCCGGGTTTTCCGGTTGAGTTGAGCCCCGGATTGAGCGAACTGAGCGCTGCTACTGCAAGCTGCGCGAACATGTAGGGAGTTTCATTTTTCCGGTAACGTAAATCGCCTGGTCCGTGTCTAAACTTTATGCGCATGCGCCGCTCTGTTGCGACTCCTGCTCTACTCCTGATACTCCTTCTGGCGCCACGGCTGCGCGCGCAAGGCCAGCAGGCGAAGCCCGCCCACACGCTTCATGCGGTCCGGTCTTCGGAGAAAATTACCATCGATGGAATTTTGGACGACGCTGTCTGGATGACGGCGCCAGTCGAAGTGGAGTTCACCCAGCGTGATCCCATCGAAGGCGTAAAGCCCAGCGAACGAACCGAGATTCGCGTCGCCTATGACGATACTTCCATTTACTTCGGTGTGCGCCTTTTCGACAAGGAACCGGACAAGATCGTCCGGCAGCTTTCCCGGCGGGACGACTCGTTCGACGCGGACTATTTCACGCTCCAGCTCAGCCCCAACCACGATCTTCTGACCGGCGCGGAGTTCGACGTCAGCGCCGCCGGCGTTCAGCGGGATGCCATCATTTCAAACGATGTTTTCACCGACTACTCGTGGGAAGGCGTGTGGGAGTCTGCGGTGCATGTGGATAACGAGGGCTGGTCGATCGAGATGCGCATTCCGTTTTCACAGCTTCGTTTTCCCCGGGGCGATCATCAAATCTGGGGAATCAACGCCGCTCGATACATCCATCGGAAGAACGAAACGGTTTGGCTCCAGATGGTGCCCAAGAACCAAAGCGGCACGGCCTCGCGCATGCACGATCTGGATGGCATCGACGGACTTGAAGCGCATCGGCACCTGGATCTCATGCCTTACATTGCCGGACGAAGTGATTTCACTCGGCCATCATCGCCAGGCGATCCATTCAACAGCGGCTCGCGATTTTCCGGCAGGACGGGTGTCGACGTGAAATATGGAGTCAGCAGCAACTTTACGCTGGATGCAACGGTCAATCCGGATTTCGGCCAGGTCGAAGTGGATCCCGCAGTCGTCAATATCAGCCAATTCGAAACGTTTTTCCCGGAGAAGCGGCCGTTCTTTCTCGAGGGAGCCAATATTTTTAACAATTTCGGCCAGATCGGTACGAACAACAACGTGGGTTTTAACCGCGCCGAGCCGAACCTTTTCTATTCGCGCCGAATCGGAAGAGCTCCGCAGGGAACCTCGACCGCAGCCGGTGATTTTGTCGATCTGCCAGGCGCAACGACGATTCTCGGAGCGGGAAAGCTGACCGGTAAGACGCGCAATGGGTGGACGTTCGGTCTGGTTGAAGGGCTCACAAACCGCGAAAGAGCGAACGTTTCAAACAAAGGACAGTTGTCACCGGTTGAAGTCGAGCCGCTCACCAACTACATGGTCGCGCGTGTCCTTCGCGAAACGAATCGTGCGGGCATCGGATTTCTTGCCACCGAAGTCGATCGGGATCTGAGTGTCCCGGCGCTTCGCGATCTGCTGCCCCAACGAGCCCATATGCTGGGCGCCGATGGATATTGGTACGTCGATTCGAAAAAGAATTGGGTTTTGTACGGAAAAATAGCAAAAAGCTCGGTCAGCGGCGATGCAACCGCCATGGATATCCTTCAGCAGGCGCCGCAGCATTACTTCCAGCGTCCCGATGCTCGCGAGGTTTCGTTGCGGTCTGGAGCTACATCGATGAGTGGCTCGACCGGCTCCGTGAATCTCAACCGCCAATCCGGCAATGTCACCGTGAATACCGCGCTCTGGGGGGTCAGTCCTGGCTTCGAGTCGAACGACATCGGTTTTCAGACGAACGGCGACGCTGCGGGCGCTCACACATTCGTTTTCTGGAGAAAGACGGCGCCAGACCGCCTGACGCGGCAACGGAATGCGTGGATTGCAAAATGGTATACCTGGGATTACGGCAGGCGAAACACCGGCGATGGCTGGAACAGTAACGCGTGGGCTCAATTCATGAACTACTGGACTGCATTTGCCGGTTTCGGGGCCCATAGGACAACGCGGGATGACACCCTCACACGCGGAGGACCGGCGGCGCTAAACCTTAGCGGGTCCTTCTTCAACGTCGGCTTCAATACCGATTCAAGGAAAAAACTGTCGCTGGGCTATTCCTTTTTTGCCGCGAAGAATAAGCCGACCGCGTTTTCGCTAAGTTCCGGCGTTTCGATCAATTACAAGCCGACGCCGTCCATCACGATTTCGACGGGACCCAGCATGGACAGAAGCCACACGAATGCGCAATACGTAACCTCCCAGACTGACGCTACCGCAATCAAAACTTACGGCGGGCGTTACGTGTTCGCGGATATCGACCAGTTCGACGTGCAGCTCACGACACGGGTGAATTGGATTCTCAGCCCGAAGATGTCGCTGCAGGTTTATGCGCAACCCTTCATCTCCGTTGGCCGATACTGGGATTACAAGGAATTCGCGCAGCCGAGTACCTATTCGTTTCAGCGCTATGGGAAAGAGATCGGCAACATTTCATTTGATCCGTCGAGCAGTCAGTATGTCGCCAATCCTGACGGCAACGGCCCCGCACCGCCGATCAAGTTTTCGGACCCCAGCTTCAATGACAAATTCCTCATAGTCAATGCCATCTTCAGGTGGGAATGGCGGCTTGGCTCGACCCTGTATTTCGTCTGGACGGAGAATCGCCTGGATCAATCGAACCCCGGAATGTTCTCTCCTGGCCGTGACGTCGGAAAGCTTTTTTCGGCTCATCCCAACGACATCTTCCTCGTTCGTCTCGCCTACTGGACCAGCAAATAGCGGTTCGGCCAAAGAGGCATAGATAGCAGCCCTGCGGCAGAAGTACGGTTCTCACTGTAGCGGCGGTCTATGACCGCCGGGTATCGTTGATTCGAGATAGTCGGCGGTCATAGACCGCCGCTACAGTTTCCGCATTAGCACTTCTGCCACGGGCTGATAGGGATGCGAAAACCGCCTCGCACTTCAAGCAACGGTAAGTTTACCCCTGGCGGTCCTGCCGCTCTTCGACCCATGCCATTTGAATGGCTTCCAGCTTCTTCTCATTGGAGTTCTTGGGGTCGTCACTGAAACCTTCGAGGCCAACCACCCATTTGAAGAGATCGGTGAAGCGAACGCTGAGCGGGTCGGTATCCGGAAACTTATCGGCCAGCGCGATCGCGATGTCCTCTGTCGTTGTCCAGGTTAATGATCTATTCATTTTCGATCTCCGTCACGCGCTTGTCTTTCAGCGCTTTTGAGATGGCGGTATTCATAATCAGTTCTGCCAGATGCATCGTGGCATTGCCGAGTGTTTCGATGGCGCCGCGGATGGCATGGTGGTCCTCGGTCTTCATGACCGCACGCAGGGTCTTCGCGGCGGCGGTGATTGCGGTTTTCTCGTCGTCGGGCAGGCTCGCGTACTGGTCATCAGACAGGCCCTTGACGGTTGCGTTCAAGACAGTCTCGGCCTCAATTCGGGCCTCGATGACAAGACGGGCCTCGATGTCGGATTCGGCATACTCAAACGACTCGAGGATCATGTGCTCGACTTGTTCGTCGGTGAGCCCGTACGTGGGTTTGACCTCGATCGACTGATACTTGCCGGTCCGCTGCTCCTGCGCGGAGACGCTGAGAATGCCGTCGGCATCGATGAGGAATTTCACTTCGATCCGCGCCATGCCTGCGGTCATTGGCGGAATGTCCTTCAGGTCGAATTGCGCGAGGCTGCGGCAATCTTTCACGAGTTCACGCTCGCCCTGCAGTACGTGGATTTTGACGTTGGTCTGGCCGTCGATGAAGGTCGTGAACATTTCAGTAGCGCTGGCGGGAATAGTGGAGTTTCTCGGAAGGATCTTCGACAAGACGCCGCCCATTGTTTCGATTCCGACGGAAAGCGGCGTCACGTCGAGCAGAAGCATGTCGCGCTGACCGCCTGCAAGAATGTCGGCTTGAACGGCGGCGCCAAGAGCGACGACTTCGTCGGGATTCAGTTCGGTATGCGGAATACGGCCGAAGAGTTCCTCAACCTTCTGGAGAACCAGAGGAATTCGAGTCGACCCGCCAACCATCACGACTTCATCGATTGCACCCGGCTGCAGGCCCGCATCCTGAAGCGCCTGGCGGCAGGGTTTCAATGTTCTTTCGATGATGGGATCGATGAGGTTGTTGAATTCCGTTCGCGTCATCGTTCGCTTGTACTGGAGCGAGTCGATGATGATTTCCACGCTCTCCGCAGCCGACAGGTCTTCCTTCGCCGCATTCACAGCCTTCCGGATCGCGGGTATCCGGGTACTGACCCCCAATTCCCGTTCTCTGGAATCGGGGGTCTGTCCCCGGATTTCGTTCAGGACGAGCCTGATCATCTCTTCATCGATGTCATCTCCGCCGAGATGGGTGTCGCCGCTGGTTGAGAGGACCTCGAAAATGCCGTCCTTGAGCTTGAGAATGGAAATATCGAACGTTCCGCCGCCGAAATCGTAGACCGCAATCGTGCCCTGATTTCGCTTGTCGAGACCATATGCGAGCGATGCGGCGGTCGGTTCATTGACAATGCGGAGAACATCGAGGCCGGCGATACGCCCCGCGTCCTTCGTCGCCTGCCGCTGCGCGTCATTGAAGTAAGCCGGGACGGTGATGACCGCGTTCTTGATCTCCTCACCAAGTGAGGCTTCGGCGTTTCGTTTGAGCTCACGCAGGATGAATGCCGAAAGTTCCGGCGGGGTGTAATCGCGGCCGAAGATTTTCAGGCGGATGATGTGTTCGCTCTGCGGTGAGACTTCAAAGGGAAGCAGGGGCAGATCGGCTCGAACGTCCTCAATGCCTTTGCCCATGAAACGCTTGATCGAGAAGATGGTGTTCTTCGACTTTTCGACCATCTTTTCCTTGGCGCCATTTCCGACCAGCACAGTTCCCGTCTCATCAAAATAGATGACGGAAGGCACCAGTCTGCTGCCGTCAGTGCCGGGGATGACGCGGGGCGTACCATCTTCGACGATCGCGACAAGGCTGTTCGTTGTTCCTAAATCGATACCCACAATTTTCGGCATTAGTGTCCTTTACCTTTGCCCTCTAACTCACTTTCAAGATTTCGTATGTATGAGGACTCCGATAGAATTTCCGCGAGCTTGCCAAGGTGCTCTTTGCGGATTGGCTCAGAGGCATTCGCCTTCACAAGTTCATCCCAGGCAAGGGATGCCTGCCGCAGTTCCGCATCGAAGCGTTCGCGTTTTTCTTTGATTTGCGCGCGCAGTGAGCCGGTCTGTTCGGCGGAGGCGCGGCCGGCCTTGACCTCTTCGAGTTGCTCGTTGATTTCGAAGACTTCCATCAGCAGCGATTGCGGCACTTTGCTTCCGTCCGATTTGAAGCCGTGAAGACTCAGTAGATACTCGACGCGGCGCACGGGATGGCGCAGCGTTCGATAGGCATCATTCAGGAGCGCGGTCATCCGGACCGCTTTGGTCTTTTCAGCCGCAGGCGCGGTTGAAAAATAGTCCGGATGGTACCTGCGGCTCAGCTCGTGAAACGTTTTTTCGAGCGATGAGAGGTCGATGCCCAGAATTCGGGGCAGCGCAAACACCTCGAAGTAATCCATGGTTGAAGGAAACGTTGAGCGGCTGCGAACGCAAGCCCGACGCGAAGCGCAAGCGCAATAGCGCGCAGCCCTCAGGAAAAAAAGACGATTAAGTTGAAAACGAGCTACCGCAGCCGCAACTCTTCTTCGCGTTGGGGTTCATGAAAACGAATCCCTTGCCCATAAGTCCGCTGTCGAAATCGAGAACAGTACCGTTCAGGTAGATGTAGCTCTTCAAGTCGCAAAACAGTTTGACGTCGTCACGTGCGAAGACCTTGTCTCCGGTGCGCGTCTGGGTTTCGAACGTCAGGTTATAGGACAGGCCGGAACAGCCTCCACCTTTCACGCCGACGCGCAGGCCAGCGGCCTGGACGCCTTCCTTCTGCATCATTCGCCGAACTTCACTGATGGCGTTGTCGCTAATCTCGATGGCCATTGTTTTTTCCTGATGGCTTCGCCCTTTGTTCAGGCTGCGCGCTATTGCGCTTGCGCTTCGCGCGTGGCTTGCGTTCGCATCCACTTACCGTCTTATTCCCTGCCGTCATGCTTTTTCTTCCAGTCAGTGATTGCGGCTTTGATGGCATCTTCCGCCAGGACCGAGCAATGGATCTTCACCGGAGGGAGACTCAACTCCTTCACGATGTCCGTGTTCTTGATCTCGAGCGCTTCCGCGAGCGTCTTCCCTTTGACCCACTCGGTCGCGAGGCTCGAGCTGGCGATGGCGCTCCCGCATCCGAAGGTCTTGAACTTCGCGTCTTCGATCACGCCGCTCTGTTCGTTGACCTTGATCTGAAGCTTCATGACGTCGCCGCACTCGGGGGCTCCAACCAGACCGGTACCCACATTCGGATCTTCCTTGGGAAGCGCGCCGACATTGCGGGGATTGTTGTAGTGATCAATGACTTTGTCTGAATACGCCATTATGATTCCTCCTGATTAACCTTCCGTAGCCCAGTGCACCGACTTCAGATCGATGCCTTCCTTTGCCATTTCGTAAAGTGGTGACAGTTCTCGCAGCCGGCGAACCACTTCGATGACTCGCGCAGCCACATAATCCACCTCTTCGTCGGTATTAAAGCGGCCGATTCCAAAGCGGATCGAGGTGTGCGCCAGGTCCTCGCCCACGCCCAGCGCCTTCAGCACGTAGGACGGTTCGAGGCTCGCCGACGTACACGCTGAGCCGGAGGACACCGCGATATCGTTGATCCCCATGAGGAGCGACTCGCCTTCAACGTACGCGAAACTCATGTTGAGATTGCCAGGCAGTCTTTTCTCGAGATCGCCGTTGATATAAACCTCATCCAGTTCACGTTCGAGCGTGTGCCGGAGTTTTTCGCGAAGCCGGAACATCGCCGCGGATTCCTCGGGCAGGTCCTCGCGCGCAATCTGTGCCGCTTTCCCGAACCCCACGATGCCTGGCACATTCAGCGTTCCCGACCGCATCCCGCGTTCATGGCCACCGCCATCGATCATCGGCGTCAGCAGCACGCGCGGATTGCGCCGCCGCACATACAGCGCGCCGACGCCTTTCGGGCCATAAAGCTTGTGAGCCGAAAGGGACGCGATATCGACATTCATTTCGTTAACGTTGAACGGAATCTTGCCCGCCGCCTGGACCGCGTCCGTATGGAAGAGCACGCCGCGCTCGCGAGCGAGCTTGCCGATTGCCTTCACGTCCTGGACGACGCCGACTTCGTTGTTCGCCGTCATGATCGAGATCAGAATCGTGTTGTCCGTGATCGCCTTACGCAGGTCGTCGAGGTCCACGAAGCCCTTGTTGTCAACCGGAAGAAACGTGATGTGAAATCCATCTTTCTCGAGATGCTTGCAGGTGTCGAGAATCGCTTTGTGTTCCGTGACACAGGTGATGATGTGATTGCCCTTCTCGCGATACATCCAGGCAGCGCCCTTGACGGCCAGATTATCGGATTCCGTCGCGCCGCTGGTAATGACAATTTCGCGCGGATCGGCGCCGATCAAAGAGGCAATCTGCTTCCGCGCTTCTTCGACGCCCTGTTCGGCCTCCCAGCCGAACTGGTGGTTACGGCTGGCGGCATTGCCGAATCGATTGGTAAAGTAAGGCATCATGGCCTCAAGCACGCGCGGATCGAGAGGCGTCGTCGCGTGATTGTCCATGTAAATAGGTAGCTTGACCATTTCGTTCCTCTTCGTTCGTCAGTTCGTTGCTAATTCGTAAATCGACGTATCCCCGAGCACTCGAACGACTTTCTCCTTAATCTTAAGAAGGGGGTCCCGAACCGAGCACACTTGTAATTGCTGGCAATCGTCGCCTCGCTCGCAGGGGGTGATGGAAATCGGGCCTTCCAGAGCTTCGACCACATCGACGATCGAGATCTCCGATGGATCCCTTGCCAGAACGTATCCGCCATTAATCCCTTGCTGCGATACCAGCAGGCCCTTGCGCGCCAATCGTTGCAACACTTTAGCCAGCAGTTCAGCAGGAATATGGTATTGAGCGGCGATTTCGCGCGCGCTCACGGATTCCTCCGAGTGCTGCGCCAAGTGCTTCAAAGCAATCAATCCGTAGTCCGATTTCTTGGATAGCCGAAACATTTGCTCCCGTCTAAGTAAACCCGACCGATTCGGTCGTACTTAGTACAAATGTAAGGAATCGGGGCAAGAAAATCAAGGGGAAATACTCCACCGCCTCACAGAGGAGGGCATGCTGGACTTAGACGGGACAGGGAGAAATCGGGGCCAGACCTTATTTTCTGCAACCCAAGAAAATTTGGGTCTGGCCCCGATTTCTCCCCTGTCCCGTCTAATCCCCGTCCAGCATGCCCGTGACCTCGTTGAGCGACGAAATTCGTTGCAAGTGGCTTTGGGACGCATAACGGCCGCTTCGATCAATCAAAACTGCGGATAGTCCAGCCCGAAGACCCGCTTCGACGTCATCGCGCGGGTTGTCTCCGACGAGGAGGATGCGGGATGCAGGAACGCCCAGCGATCGCACCGCCGCCTCAAAGATTTCCGGATCCGGTTTGCAGTAACCGGATTCGCTGGACAGCGTGACTGCGTCGAAGAACTGCCGAATCCCAAGACTGTCCAAAACGGAATAAATGCGGTCATCGAAATTTGAGATGACGCCGAGCTTGAGGCCGCGGCGTTTCAACTCGTTCAAGGCATCCAGCGTTTCCGGAAACAGAATCCAGCCCTGAGAATCGCGAAAGCGTTCGTATACGTCATCGAAAAACCGGTCGAAGTTCGAGATCATGCCGACTTCGTTGAAGACCCGATAGACAACGTCTTTCCACCACCTCTTTTGATCCTGCAGGGAAAGCGGACCCGCCCCGCGAAAGTTTCGCAGGAAGGCGGCCTGGATGACCTCGGGCTCAACCTGCGAGCCGTACCGCCGCGCCACGCCGCCGTAGATTTCGCCCACAGAGCCGCGAGTCGTGAAAAGCGTTTCCGCGGCGTCGAAAAGTACGGCGCTGAATTCCATAGGAGAGTGGAGAGATTATTCCGGAGCGTGCTGGCGCTGCGCCTGGACTTCGAGTCCGTTTAAATCGACGAGCGACAAGCCGTTGGGATCTTCGGCCCACGGAATGCGAACAACGAGGGTCTGTTTTGTCGCGACTAATTCGGTGTGGCGGGAGGGCGACTCCCATTCACTGGCGATGTGCGTTCGAAATCCCTCGCTGTGAAAAAACTTGCGAAGCGTGGGCACCGCGTCCTGGTAAGCGCCATCCCAGT
>Ga0207090_1051_pt1 | contig 31158 bp, 36 predicted proteins | sample Alteio_BWMinHeat_50_FD_153565 | JGI IMG/M metagenome (GOLD analysis project Ga0207090, IMG submission 153565) | Enriched cells from forest soil in Barre Woods Harvard Forest LTER site, Petersham, Massachusetts, United States -... | ecosystem: Environmental > Terrestrial > Soil > Temperate forest >...
CGTAACGGCCTTAAGGGTGGCTTGCAATAAAGCTCCTGAACGAACGAGGTATCGCTGGCGTCGAAGGCGACTAACGGTGGGTCGCCGTACCTGTTAGATGCGAGCAGGGCGTCTTCGCGTACATTACGCCACTGCGTCGTTCGGACCGAAGGAAAAACTGCGGTTGCCATCGCCACGCAAATCAAGCGATAATGATTTCCCTCTCCGTAGAGGCCTTTTTTCGAATCAATACACCGGTTTAGCCTCGTCCGCCAACCACGGAATCTGTCGCACCCGTCCTTGTCGACAAAACCACAACGCATTTCGCGAGGATACAGGAGTGGGCCGTAAGGTCGTCACGAGTGAAGAGAGAATACAGGGATACCACGCCGCCGCGCGTTATGCAGTTTGCGTTGCGTTACGAGTTTTGAGCCTATGACCAGGATATCAAGCCTTGTCGCGATCCTTCTGTTTGTCTGTCTCTACTCAATGGCCCAGGCGCCCGAACCGGACGGAGCGGGCATGCGTCCCGGTACGCTGCCCAAGTCTTGGAGACCCGGAGGGCCATCCTGCGACAATGTGCCCGAATGGGAGGTTCACGAATATAATCCGGATCTCTACATACTTCGGGAAAACGGCTGTGTGAATTCGGAAAAGCCGTTCCTTTATCTGCTTTTCGGCAAGGACAAAGTTCTGCTGATCGACACTGGCGCGGGAGAAACGAATGTGGCGACGACCGTTTCCTCGGTGATCCAGAACTGGGCTAAAGACAATCATCGGGAGCCGCCGCCACTAATCGTGGGGCATTCCCATTCTCACGACGATCATGTCGCCGGCGACGGCCAGTTCATGACGCGAGCGAATACCACGATGGTTCCTCTCACGGTGGAAGGGACGCGCAAATTCTTCGGTATCGCGCACTGGCCGCAGGATACGGGACGCGTCGATCTTGGCGACCGCATTGTCGATGTGATTCCGATTCCAGGCCATGACATTCTAAGCGTTGCTTATTACGATCATCAGACAGGAATCTTGCTCACTGGCGACAGCCTCTACCCTGGGCGTCTATATGTTATCGATTTTCAATCGTTCGTGGCGAGCACCGCGCGGCTCGTTCGCTTTACTGACGGGAAGATTCTCACGCATATATTGGGATGCCACGTTGAGGAAGCCCGCACGCCTTACCTGGACTACAAGGTCGGGACTAAATATCAACCCGATGAGCATCCGTTGGAACTCGGCCGGGGTGAATTGATCGAACTCAACGAAGCTCTTAAACGCATGAAGGCGCCAAGGCGGCTGGCATTCCGTGACTTTACAATCTGGCCCATGTAGAGCCGGTCCCGCAGACCGCGAGCTGATTTGCTGTGCGGCTGGAATGAACCATGCCTAAAGATACCGCGGATCGATGACTCAAAGACAGTACGATCCGCAAGCCGGATTGCGAGCCCTGAGCTCCAGAAGCCATTTCCTTTTCTGGCGGACACCACTAGCACGTTCCAGTTGAAAGCTTTCGGGCCAAGAAGGCGGCATCGACCTATGGAGCGAAAAAATGCTCCAGGCCGCGACGCTCGCGGAGGAGCAGACGAGTCCGAACGCTGGTCGAATTTAAGGCCACATCGGCCTCGCGCGTTATAAGGGTGCCGTGACCCGTTCGGTGTCCACGTTCCACTCTCTTCGTCTCGTGAAGAACAGAATTTACGCTGTCATTACCAAAGGAGCTTTTCTTTTACAACACTTTACATTTCAACTGCTCTTTTTCCGCAACCTTCCGCCAACAGATGTGTCTGAACCTGGCACGGGCATAGACTGTCTAAACGCCGTTATTTTTTAAGGAATTTTCATGAATCAGAGGTTGGACGTCCGGGTTCGGGCGGTTGTGCTGGCAATATTGATGTGTCCGCTGGTTCTTGCTGCGCAAGACGATGCGCCAGTGGTTGCGCCGCCACTCGCGATCGCATCAAACAATCATGCGGAGCCCGGAGCGGCCAAAAACCGAATTTTCGGCGTACTGCCCAATTATCGAACGGTCGAGGGCTCTATTCAGTTTGAGGCCTTGACCTCGCGCCAAAAGCTCGGCCTGGCGGCAAAAGACACCTTTGACTGGCCAACATTCATCGTGACCGGAGGTTTCGCGTCGATATACCAGGCCGAAAAACAGAATCCTGCATTCGGCCAGGGGTTGCAGGGTTTTGCGAAACGGTATACTTCGGCATTGGGGGACCAGATGATCGGCAACATGCTGACGGAAGGTTTCCTGCCGGTTCTTCTGCATGACGATCCCCGCTTTTTCCGCTCTGGAATAGGAACAACGGGATCCCGGCTGAAATCGGCGATACGGCAGATACTCATGACCCGGTCCGATTCCGGGACCTGGCGTTTCAACGCGCCTGAATGGCTTGGCAATGGTATCGCTGTGGGAATTTCAAACACATATTACCGAGATTCGCGAAGCTTCTCGGACAATATGCAAAGGCTCGGAATGCAGGTTGGTAACGATGCGCTTTCAGATGTGCTGAAAGAGTTTTGGCCGGACCTCAAGCACCGCTTTTTTGACCGCCATCGGACTTAGATCAAAACGTCGCCGTCCTCAGATGTTGGAACTGTCGTTGCCAGGAAATGCTGTGTTTTCAGGCGACCGCGCTGGCGCCGGGAATGCTCGGTCCTTAGTGAGAGCGCACAGCTGCTAACGGTCACGGACAAGGCACGCCGGGATACCCATCAGAAGCCTGATTCACAAAGTTCGACCGTTTTCCACTGGTGGATCAGCGCCGTACGCGCCCGTTGGTGAAATTCGTTGAGAAATCCGATGGAAGAATCGTCAACCTTCATCACTGCCTTCCTAGTCGAGTATTTGGTTGTTCCACAACAGGGTCGGTTGAAGCGGCGGGATCATCAGGCCTTTCATCAGCCATCCGTATTCCGCCGTCGAGCATCGCACCTGCATTTACACACAAAACAGGAGTATGAATATCGCCACGGACGCGCCCACTAGGAAAAATCTCGACCCGGTTTTTAGCCTCAATGTTGCCAAAACACTGGCCGTGAATTTCGATTTCATCCACTTTAATGTCGGCGTGTACCACAGCCTGTTTGCCAACGATTAGATTCTGCACCGTGGAAATGGAGCCTTGAAAGTTGCCGTCTATACGCAGCGTGCCGGTGGATTCAAGTTCACCGGTCATGTTTGTTCCTTTGTCTATAAATCCGCGTATCTGGTCGGATTGCTTGAAACGAAATTTCATATTGGAACTCCCTTTTGGCCTCGAGCGTATTGTCAGAACCTTCTTACTAACGCTGAGCACTTTTATGACGACCGATCTTTCTCGCGTTCGCTGGCCGGAGTCTATCCATGCAGTAGTCTGGGCACTTGACCACGAGAAAGGCCGCCGCAATACCTGCAACGGCCGGATTGGCCAGTCGCCCTCTCTGTTTCCATCCAACAAATTGTGAGTGCACCAAAAGCCTCTCGGAAGATTGTTAGCTACCCAACGCAATTCGTTTGCCACGAGACCAACTCCGGGTTTCAGTTCTTTACGCGGTTCGCCCCCTCTACAGTTGCGTCGGAGCATGGAACTTTTGCCGGAGTGCCGAAAAATCTTAGGCACGCGTGTCTCCATTCACTCTCGCGTCGAGGGGCTTCGATTTTGAATACTGGAATCGAGTTCAGACGGATTTACCACCATTACATTAAATGTGCACCGCCGGAAACCGTAAAATTCCCGCCCTGAATTATCCAGTGTCCTGCTGGACAACTGCCGGGTTCTGTGTGCGGTATAACCAATCCAGGTGCTCGTGGTTGCTGCACATCGCTGTAAACGTCGTAAGGGATTTTGCGCGAAACCGGCGACTTCAATTCTGGCGGCGTGCTCCGTCGATCGATCCAACCCGGTTTGAGGAGTGGCTCCGGGACCCAAGCCTTTCACCGGAGGCGAACCTGCTTGCGCAGGAGCACGTCCGGGGCATCTGGGAAGCCGCCCAGTCAGTGTCGCCGAAACAGCGGACTGTATTTCTTCTCCGGTTCGTCGAAGAGAAAAGATTCGCAATAATGATCGGATTTACGATGCTGGCGGGGAGTGTTGTCGCTTGCGGTCAGTCGATTGACGACCTGAACTGGAACTTCGGGCAACAATTAGCTCAGGGTGCAGACGCCCTTCGGCGTCCTTTTTGGGAAGAATGAGCCGACGGCGGCATTGCAGACTGGTCTCCAGGGAACGTGGTGGCGTGATGTTCACTGGATCAGCACCCTTGATCTGACGTCCGATCAGCAAAAGAAAATGGACGCCGCCTTTCGTCAGAACCGAATCAAATTGATCGATCTGACGGCAACGCTGGAAAAGGCGGAACTGATGCTGGAGCCGCTTGTTGAAAAAGTCCAGCCGGCCGATGAAGCAAAGATCCTTGCCCAGATTGAACGGGGTCGCCAATGCCCGCGCCGAACTGGAAAAGGCCAACGCCCGGCTGTTGTTATCGATCCGTGAGATTCTGACTCAGGGTCAATGGGACAAGCTCCCTAAGAACTCCAGATTGTTCAAACGACAATAACTACTGCGGAGCGTACTTCGATTTCTGCTGCCGATCGTCGACCAGGTCAGAGAGTTCTCGGAACATGTCGGCATTCACTCGTTTGGCGTGCGGAAGAACAAATTCTCGAGTCTCCCTGAGATACCTACTCACGAAGGCCTCGTCGCTAACGAATCCAAGGGCATAAATGTTACTGATCCGATCTGCCAGCTTCAGGATCTTGGCGCGCTCGCTTCCAGACTCCATGACTCGGGTTAGATAGACCGATTTGGACTCTTTGATGCCATCGACAATCCGGCGCGTCACCTCCATGACCAGACTGTAAACAGCTGGACCATCTTCATCGATGCAGATGATCTCTTCCCTGCTGACGCCGGGCATTCCCGGAGCGTCTTCGAACAAATCGTGAATCACCGCAGCTTTGAGTAGCACGGCGTTGATGAACTTGTAATCCAAAAGGATTGCCATCGTGTTGATCTGATGCCTGAACATGTTGCTGCCCGCTTTGCGCCGCACACCAATCAGAGGCATGGCCTTGAATATGTACGGGGCGAGCGTAATACTGCCCAACTCCTTTTCCGGCCCTGTCATTGCTTTGCTCCTAAACCTTCAGCAGCACTCAGTTGAAGGTTGTAATTAATAAGGATGCACATTCGTGAATGCCAGCCCCAGCACGCTGGCATTCAACCATATTCAAAGATGCTGTGCCTCCTCAAAACGCCGAAGGCGCATAAATCATTGAAGTTATCTGGCCGTCCCGCTAATCTGCGGCAGCGATGGGTCGAACTTCTATTATCCCTCCTCCAGTCGCTGTGATAATCACGTGAGCCAACTGGTTTCAATCGATTTCTTCACTGTGCCGGCAGTTTCCTTTCAGATCCTATTTGGGTTCATCGTCCTCCGACATGATCGGCGGCAGGCCATTTCAATGTGACGGCACATCCGACCGCCGCCTGGACAGCGCAGCAGATCCTCGAGGCATTTCCCTTCGACATGGCTCCGAAATACTCGTTGCGGGACCGCGACGGCGTCTACGGCAGTGTGTTCCGCGACCAAATGACGGCCATGGAGAATTGAAGAAGTGTTGAGGGCGCCTCGGTCTTACTGGCAAAACGCATATTCGGAGCGGGTCATCGGCTCCATCCGCCGCGAATGCCTGGATCACGTGATTGTCGTAAGTGAACGCTCGTGTTCCTGGACCTTGGATGGAATAGGTGGAGTTGAATAAACCCGGCTCGTCTGCCGCTTGGACATCAGCACTTCCTGAAGATTGCAAAGATTGATGCTGAATTTTGATTGTCGACTTGTACCACACGGCGCGTTTGCATTTGTCGTTGGAAAAAGACTCACCTGTCCCGCGTGCAGTTCAATCGGCCGGACAAGTGGGCACGAATCCTCAAGTCGGTGGCTTGCATCATCGATACGAACGACGCGCTGCTTGATAGCGTCTGCTGTTCATCAACCGACTTGCACCGGAATCGAATTTCGCGCCTGCACGTGTCGGGACTGCCAGGCCAGGAGAAACGGCCGACGTCGGCCCGCCACACCTCAAACGACCCTGAAGGGTCGCGCAGCAACGAGGCAGAATTGCGCGCCCCATACGGATCACTGATCATCGTTTTATGCGAGCTGATTTCTCCGTCCGATGGGGTTTCTGGTAGGGACAGGCACACGAGTCGGATCTGACAAATCTGAGCGCATCCTGCTGTCGAAAAAGCCTGCCACACATATCACTTCGTTGTGGCTAGATCAAATGTTGCTCGGATCAATGCCCTCGACGATCGGCTAGTCTTTCTCCTTCTACATTGGCCAGTTCGCGTTTGATGCTTAATGATCGTTGAAGATCTAAGGTTTCCTCTGTTTGGGCGCGCTGAACGAGGCGATGCACATAGCTCACCCCTTTTGCACCGAAATAAATCCCTTGAGCTGTAAAAAAGGTCGTGCTCGCAATTACATAACCGATCCCGAGTGCTTCAAAGATGCTCATTTCGTTTTTCTCCTAAATCAAGTGGCATTGCCCTCCGGGCGAGCCTTCCTTGGCCCACCGGTCCCCGGGCTGCTTTCATAAGGGCACATTACTCGCCATTCGCTAAGTTTTTGGTTCTAGGAGGCCAAGCTGAATTTTACCGGAATTTCCTGTCAAGGTGTTGACGCTGCTTGGGGTGATTAGACGTTTCCTTGTGCTGCGATCTTCTCCAGTTTCAGACCTGATTATCGTCAAACCCGAAACGGTGCTTCGTCTCCCGGACAATGAGGTCTGCAAGTTACACGTGAGGCCCATGCCTTCTCTCTACTTAACGGCAAACAGCTTCTGAGCGGATTCGGGAAGCTGGCCTGGGTCCGACGTCTGATAGCGGACGTTATTAATCAAGCCTGATGGAAAACTCAGGTCATGCTTGCAGACCTTGTCTCGAAATATGTTTTTGCCCATTCTTTCGAGTTTCGGTAACTGCGTCGCGCCAGGGGTATTTATGAACGCTGCTGCAACTGCATCAGCAACCGCTTCCTCCTGCGCAGACGCACTTGCTGAAATCGAGAACAGCACCGTGACGCAGATCAATAGCCGCCAATATGCCTTCACACATGCCCCTTTTTCCTACATTCCCGGCGAATAAAAACTCACTTCACCAAGGCCAATTCGCAGGATCAATGCTTGCACCCAGCGCCTGAAGTATTTTGGCCAGAGGCAGCGTCCGATAGGCGAAGCTCCCCGAAGTGCCGGGTTTGGCGAGAGCAAGATGCACCAAAACAACTATGGCGGAATCATCTGTTTTGGTAGTGATGTTGTTCACCGACATCGTACTTTTGAAAGCCAAACCAGAGATTCTTAACCTGGTGGGCCGCGCCTCTGGATGCACGCGGATCCGTCCTTACGAAAAGACGACGATGCGCATAGCGAAGCAGAAGAACCGGACGCACGGGCGAACGTTCATCAGTAGCTATTGGAAAACTTTATCGACAGCCGTGATTTCGATATCGTCGGGATGGAGACCGATGTCGAAGCGCTCCACTATCTTATCTTCCGCCAAAACGTCCGCCGGCTTGAATGAGTTATATTGGATAAAGCTTGGGCCGCTGCCTGTCAACTGCTTCTTGAGACCTTCGGCATTCGCGGAAACGGCGACGATCTGCAGCCGATCGGCGCGGAGGTGTTTGCGGATCGTCGCATTTACCTGTTCGCGGGTAACTTTGGCGACAGCGTTCTTGATATAGCTGTTGTAGTCGGGAATGCCGTAGTAAAGGCTGTCGATGGCGTATCCGAGCTCGGCTCGTTTCGTTTTCGTCAGCACGTTGACGTACTTCGTAAGGAATTCTTTGGTGCGGTCGAAGTCCGCTTGCGAGATGCCGTCCTTCACGAGCGTATCGAGTTCGTAGACAGCAAGGCGGAGCGCGAAGGCCGCTTGTGGAGGCTCAGCCGGCCGGATCCAGATTTGGAAAATCTGGCTGCGTCGCGCGACGTTCGGCGGAGGCTCCATCAAGTTCCCGCCGCGAGGGAAGTATTCAATGTACGCGTAGTCGCCATAGTTGATGCCGCGGACTTCTCGGATGCGCTGGAACAATCGTCCAGTGCCCATGCGATGTGGGCCGAAATAGGATTGCATCAGAAGGAGCGCGGGATAGTCGGGATCGCCGCGCTTGACATCGATAGGAAATCCGAAGGAATACGCCACGGAACGCGTATTTTTCTCGACGATCAATGCCCGTGTGTGATCGATGGAAGGCGGCTTGATCGCGGGAGCCGGGTCGTTATCTCTCGCGGCGAGAACGGTGAAGTCCTTCCTCATGCGATCGAGGAATTCGGGCGGATAGCCGCCCGCAATGCCGACGATCAGATTCGATTGCGTGTAGTGGCGCTGATAGAAACGCTTGAGATCGTCGGTCGTGATTTTTTCGATGTATGAGATCGCGCCGGCAGAGTAATGTCCGTACGCCGTGCCGCGGTAAAGCTGCGAGTAAAGGACTTCCTTTCCAAGCTCTTCATCATTGTTTCCGCGAAGACCCACGCGAATGTTGTTAATCGTATTGTCCTTCAGACGCTTGAAATCGTCTTCCCGCCAGCCCGGTTCGAGAAGCATCGAGCGAAAGAGCTTGTAGAACGCTTCCAGATTGTCGATATGCGTGGAGCCGGAAAACGTGGTCATTTCGTTGTCAACTTCGCGGTCGACGGTGGATGCAATCGGGAACATCGCCTCGGTGACCTGCCGGTACGTCAGATCCCTCGTTCCTCCCTGCGCGAGCATCGCGGCCGTGAGGTTTGCGACCCCGGGCTTGTCGTCGGGGTCGACGAAAGAGCCGGTGGTGAATACGAGCCGTATAGTGACGATGGGTGATTTGCTGGGAAGTGTGACGGTGCGGATCTGGGAGTAGGCGGGGACACCGATAAGGGTCGCGACCAAGAGCGCGGCGAAATTCCGTATGCCGATCATTTCGAAGCTCCCGTTAGCGACACGATCGTGCGGCCGGACTCGACCAGGTACTGACGGGCCGCGGCGCGGATGTCTTCCGGGGTGAGCTGGCCGTAAAGTGCGTAGAGCTTGTCGATCGTGTCCGGCGTGCGCCGGAGCGCGACGTAGCGGGAGACGGTTGAGGCGATGGCCTCGCTGTTGTCGAGACTCATAACGAAGCTGTAACGTTGACGGCTCTTTACGGCTTCGAGTTTGTCAACCGGAACGAGCTCCGTCTGGAATAGTTCGACGGTCTTCAAAATTTCCTCACGCACATATTGCATGTCTTCGGGCCGCTTGATGCGGGCGCGGATTTCGAACAGATCCGGATCGACGCTGATCGGGCTGCGGGTGCCGAGCGTGTCGAGCTTTTGCTCGCGGACCACGAGTTTTTGATAGAGGTCTGAGTTCGGGCCAAATGCAAGAGTGGAGAGGACGTCGAGCGCGACGGTGTCTTTGCGCGTGTCGCTGTAGGCTGGCCCCTTGAAGGCCACGGCCAAAATGGGTAGGGTCGGTGAAGGCCAGTCGACGTGACTCTCGCGCGGGCCCTGTTGTTTCGGTTCGGCTGGGATATCGGCATGATAAGAGCCGGGCTTCCAGCCACCCCAGGATTTATCGACTAAAGTGAGGACCTGCTTGGGATCGACGTCTCCCGTCACGATGATGGTGGTGTATTCGGGGCGGTAGTAACGGTCGAAGAATTTGAGGCTGTAGTCGAACTGATTGGGCATGTCCTGTACGTCTTTGAGGAAACCCATGGTGGTGTGCTTGTAAGTGTGGCGATCGAAGGCCGTGTCTTGCACCACTTCTCCAAGCTTGCTGCCCGGATTGGCGCTGTTCTTGTTGAACTCGCCGAGAACGGCGCCGGTTTCGGTCTTGAAGGCTTCGAGGGAGTACTGAAGGTTTTCGAAGCGATCGGCCTCCATCGCGAGGATGGTGGGCAAGTCTTCTTTAGAGAACGTCGTGTGGTAGACGGTAAGGTCATTGCTCGTGGACGCATTGGAGGCTGCGCCGGCGCGGCTGAGAATCTCGTTGTATTTCTCCGGAGGATATTTTTCCGTGCCACGGAACATCATATGTTCGAACAAGTGGGCAAAGCCGGTCTTGCCGAGTTCGACTTCATTGCGGGAGCCGGTTTGAACGACGATGTAGACCGAGACGATGTTCGGGAAATCGGTCGAAATGGTTACGAGTCGCAGGCCGTTAGGCAGGTCTTCCTGGGTGTAGGGGAAAGGGAAGACTTTGCCGTCCGCTGCTCGGAGAAAAGTTGCAGTGAAAAGGAGTAGGAAAAGGTCGCGAATCATGCGTAAGAGGATAGCAGAACAACTGTACGCGCGGGAGCATAAGAAAGTCTCATGGGCCCAGGCGGACGGGCAATCCCCGATAGCAGTAGTGACCACCGCACCATTTACTCAGAAGGGTAGGCTGATCTATTTGGAGAATAAAGATGAATGTCGCGCTAACGCCTGAACTTGAAAAGCTCGTCGAGAGACGTCGCCGCCGAACGACGAGTTGCGCGAGTTCTCGTGTGTGGAGGGCCTCTCGTCGGCCAAATAACGCAGCCTTTCCGGGGCCGACGAAAGTCCCTTCCTAAAACTCTCGGTTTCGTGAATGCCGCGAACTCGAGCTTACGCTGCTATTGTTCACGGATGATTCTTTGCCGCACACACTAATCCACATAAAGGTAGGCGTTAACTGCCGGCGCTTCCCTCTTCTCCAACTCTTCGACTTCGCTATCCAATTTGATCGCCTGAGCCTTTGTGATTCGTCCGTCCCGATTATCTCTCTTGTCTTTCATTGTTGTCTCCTTGTCTGCAGGCCGTTTTTGACTCCTATCTAGTAAGGCGAGAAATCCGCTGAGAAACTATCATCCGATCTCGACCTTCCTGTTCGCAAGCTCGCGGAGGTGACAGCGCTCGACTACTTGCGCCAACTTGTCTGGAACACTGACACGCTGCCATGCCTGCAAGATCGATTCTGTGTGTATGCGGACCCAGCACTCGTGACGCAAGTCCGTCTTGCGAATGCACAAGGCGCGTTTGCCGAAGAGCCAAATCCTGGAATACTGCACAAAGATGCGACGACGAGATCCGACGGCACGCTGCATATAGACGGCAACTTTCAAGGCTCCATTTCCACCGCTCATAGTCTAATCGTTGGCGAACAGGCTGTCGTACACGCCGACACTGCACGACAGAAGCATGCCAGAGCCGATTCAGAACGTGGCGATGGGATTGAGGGGGGAACCCGTACCGCCGACAATCGGTATCGGCGCCGCCGTCAGGAGAAATTCCCAACGATTGCGGGCGGCGGCGGCCTCACTCAGAGCTTCGAGATCGCAGTTGTCGATCAAGTGAATGCCCAGGGACACGAGAGCGAAGTCATGGACAGCCCCTGTGACTTCGGACGGGGAGACGTACTGCGGATGATCGGCCGCCAGGATCGCAATATCCTGCTTCTTCAGCCAGGGAATCACTGAAGGGTCCAATCCCGCATCTTTGCCGGTTCTTCCACGCTCGTACGGGCCGACTTCCTTGCGCCGAGCCCACACACCGGCACGCACGAACAGCGCGTCTCCCGGAAGTATCTTCAACCCGGCCTTTTTCAACCACGCCTCGATGTCCTCCACGTAAATCGGCGTGCCGGGCTCGAGATATTTCAAACCTCTCATCCCCGGGATATCGATAAGGATGCCGCGGGTGAAGATTCCGTTTTTGAGGTTGTGAATCGAGTTTTTGGCGTGACCGTTGGCTTTCTTCACCTGCTCCGGATCGGGCTTGTATCCGTTGTAGAAGATGCCGTTGTAGTTGATGTGGGCGAGCGAATCGAGATGGGTGTGCGCGATCCCGTGGAACGCCACGCCGATTCTGTCGTTCCCAATGGCCAGCATCTCATGCTCATACGGCTGAGGGTTATCGACTGCCTTCTCCGTATCCGCATCACTGGCAAGAGACACCGAGAAGCCCTCCTTGACCAGGGCCGCTGCCTGCTTGCGCTTGGTCGGGGTAATCAGGTTCATCGTCCCGATTTCGTCGTTCTTGCCCCAACGCCCCCAATTATTAAGGTCCGTCTTCCACTGCTCGAACTGCTCCTTCGTGACTTTATGGTTGGACGGGACGGTTCCTTGCGGAAGGCCCGCACCTGCGGCAAACGCTGCGATCATCCCGACGGAGACGATTCCGGCTTGAAACATCCTCGACATGGTTCCTCCTAATGTCCTGGTTTTTTCGAAGAGTATAATCGCTGCGAGCATGAAGATCTTCAATCAGCAGAATCGCCGCGAGTTTCTGAAAACGGCCGGCAACTTTGCGGGCAGTTTTGCGCTTGGGGGCGTGGCATTCTCCCCCAGGGTCCGGCAGGTTCCCAAGCCGCAGGTCGCACGCCGGCCGAAGCGCGTCGCCGTCGTCGGGGTAGGGCATTATCACGCGACGCTCGCGCCGTTTTATCTCCGTCTTCTTCAGGACGAAAAGCTCGACATTGTGGGCGTCCAGGACTCCGACCGTGCTGTCGCTGAAGACCGCGCCAGACGCTGCGGCAGCACGGCCTACACCGACTATCGCGCAATGATCGATAAGACGAAGCCGGAATTCGTCCTCTCTTTGAATCGCCATGTCGATATGCCCGCGCCCTTTCGCTTCCTGGTGGACAGTGGGATTCCTTTTCTCGCCGAAAAACCCTGGGGAATAGACGACAGGACCGTGAATGAGCTGGCCGATTACGCTGAGAAGAAGAACGCGTGGGCAACAGCCCCCCTGTCGTTCCGCTACAGCTGGTGGGCCGAGACCGCGCGAAAAATGGTGAAGAGCGGGGAACTGGGCACTATCTCGCACATGCTGGTCCGCTTCAATCAACCAGGCATCCAGCGTTACATCGATGAGGGCAATTCGTGGATGGTGACCAAGGCTGAAGCTGGCGGCGGCGCGCTGCTCAATCTCGGGCTCCATGGTTTTGATCTGTGCCGATACATTACGGGCGAGGAGCCCACGGTCGTGTCCGCGGTCACCAGCCACTCGATATGGAAGCGCGATGTTGAGGACTACGCCTTTGTCACGCTGCGAACACCCAGCGGCATGGTGTTCCTCAACGAGGCGAGTTACACGTTTCCAACAACAGGGTCGGATAGCGAGCGCAAGATCGCGGGGGCGAAGGCGTTGGTAAGGGCCACGAGTACCGGCGACGGAGTGCAAATCATCGGTCCCGGCCGCGATGAAACGACTATGGCGCCGTCCGGATACGTCGGGAGTTGGGCGGGCGTCGTGAAGGATTGTCTCGATCGAATCGGACGCGGTGAACCGCCACCCTCGAGTGTTCGCGACTGTGCTCGCGCAGTGACGCTGACGTTCGACGCCTATCGCGCTGCGGGAGAGCGTTAGATCGTGCCTACTTGCAGACTGCGATCATCGTTAGACCGCTGGCCTTGAGGACATCCTTGTCTTTATCCTTCGCCATCGTTCCGGTGATCGTGACTTGATGGTTGTTTGCATGGCGGGCGAGCATTGCGGCATCGCCCATAACGAGGGTTTCCTTGCCCGTCTTGTCGTCCTTTATCACGTAGTGGTCCGCATCCGCACCCTTGTTGAAGCATCCGGTGACGCTGACCGAACCCGAGTCTTTCTTGTCCTGACCGGAGATCGCCAGCGGCAGCGCGATCACCGCTATCAGGGTAATTACGAAAAATAATCCGCGTTTCATTCAATCCTCCTAAAGAGAGCTTATCGCTCAGTCCTACTTTGAATCCCGTCCATCCGCCGCGTCATTGCCAAATGAGGAGCCGAGAAACAGCTTTCGACCATCGGGTAACGTGAGATCCCGGCCATTGCCTTTAAGACTTCCGTCCTTCGCTCGGTAGCCATTGACGACGATCGCAGTTCCGGTCTTCAGGGAATCCTTCGTGAAGCCGCGCCGAAAGAGGGCGTTCGGAGTCCCGCCTTCGATCTTCCATTGCTCTATGGTGCCGTCCGGCTTTTTTACATCGACGTAGATCCATGCATGAGGATTCACCCACTCCATCTTCGTAACCGTTCCCTCCAACCGGATCGGATTGTTTGAGTCAAACTCAGCCGAAAATGAATGGTGCGCCAATGCAGGAACGCCCGCCAAGAACAGACCCGCAGCGGCAACGCAGGCGGCCAGCTTTATTCGCATCGTCTAGTTCCTCCTCTTACTTCCGCGGTTGCTTGCGAAGATGTCCATACAGGAGTTCCTCCGCAAACTCCACGCATTTGTATTCCACCAGTCTCACATTCTTCTCCAAACGGCGATAAAGGGGCATGCTGATCTTCCAGGGCCGCGCAAACACCTTTGGATCCTCGATTGCCGCCTGGTACATCAGAACGTCAGGGCTAATGCGTGTGTACCGTTCGGTGACATGTAACGCATCGCTGTGGAAATTCCCCGCCCTGTCAAACCAGGTTTGATCATTGAGGTCGGTCACATCGACCACGAGCGTCTCGCCGTCCCAGCGGCCAACCGACCATCCCATCCACGAATCTGTCGGACTTTTCGCCTGGCTATTCATGCGAATGATGCGGCTCGCGCTCGCAAATTCGTACGCTATCAAGATGTTTCCCGGCGTCTGGACAATTTGAAACGGATAGGGCATGTACGTGGCGCGAGGCACTCCCGGCATATAGCACTTGATTTCTGGATCAAGCTTCACCCAGTTCTCGGCGTTCTCCTGTTTTTTCTTGGCCGCCCAGGGCTGGTACGGAATCTCGTTGCCCTCCACTACGCCCTGTCCCCCGGGAATGCTGAAGGCCGCACCCAGAGCGGCCACCGGCCCCGCTTCTGCGGCGTGATCCTGAATGTTCCAGTTGGCCGTGTTGAGGGCCTGCCACACTCCGTTCAGATCGGGTTTCCCGTAGGCGGTCCGCGGCGCCCTGTACGCTGCCGGCACCTGAGCTAGCGCGGCAGCCGCTGTGCTCACGATCACAATACGTGCGAGCCAATTTCGCATCTGTTTCTCCGGGTTGACGCACAGTATTGCAGGAAATTCGGAACAGACCAAGAAATTACGAATTCCTTGGCCTGTCTTCGAATTTCCTGATAGATTCCGTTAAAAATACGGGTGAACATATGAAACGAAGATCTCAGATCGGCGTGGTGATCGTGCTCATGCTGCTGACGGCAAGTTTCGCTCAGGCGCAAACGAGCCCGGCGAAGACAACAGCCGTGCCCAAGAAGTGGACGCCACCGCGAACTGCCGATGGCCAACCGGATCTCCAGGGAGTGTGGGCTAACAACAACGTGACACCCTTGGAACGACCGGCAGCGTTGGCTGGAAGACCGCTTCTCACAGACGCGGAACTGGCCGCGTTAAAGGCGAAAGCTGCCGACCTGTTCGCCGGTGATGGTGACGCAGCCTTCGGTGATGATGTTTTCAACGCCGTTGTGACGGGGGCGCAGAAGTTCACTTCCAGCGACGCTACGACAGGCAACTACAACCAGTTTTGGATCGCCGACAGAGATTTCGACAACCGGACTTCGTTGATTACGGACCCACCAGATGGAAAGCTTCCTCCGTTGACGCCCGAGGCGCAGAAAAGACGGCCGAGCCCTCAAGTGGATAGAACGCAGCGCGGCTTTGATGGTCCTGAAGATCGAAGCTTGTCCGAGCGCTGCATCACTTTCGGCGCGCCGAGGATTCAGGCGGCATACAACAGCTACTTCCAGATCTTCCAAACTCGCGACTCCGTCGCGATCCTAATGGAGACGATCCACGACGCCCGCATCATCCCTCTGGATGGACGCCCGCATGTTGGGCAGAACCTCCGGCAGTGGCTCGGTGATTCCGTTGGTCACTGGGAGGGCGACACACTGGTGGTCGACACGACCAATTACTCTCCGAAGAGTGATTTTAGGGGTTCTCACCAGAACCTGCACGTCGTCGAACGCTTCACACGCGTCAGCCCGAACAGAATCGACTACGAAATCACGGTCAACGATCCGACGACATGGGCGAAGCCATGGACAGCCATGATTCCGCTGAAGCTATCTCACGACGAGGTATATGAGTACGCCTGTCACGAGGCGAATGAGGGTATGGTGGGTATTCTCGCCGGAGCTCGGGCTCAAGAGAATGCTCGCTGACGACACCCATACATTAAGCGCCTCCACACCTCGCCAAGCCCTTCAAAGATCATCGAATGTTCGTTCGTAGCGAATACCTGGATCCAAAATGATCATACATCCAGCCGATCGGGCGCACTCGTCAAGATACCGGCGCTCTAGCTTGGCAGGGTCGAGCACCAGCGCGGTGATCCGAAGGAACCTCCTCCTCTGTGTCCAGCGTTTCCTGACCTCCGCAAAAACCTCGTGCGTGACAATATTTGTTGTTTTGTGAATGACTTTGCCAATCGTGCGATCCCGTGGGTGGCGAATTACTCTTCTTTACGGAAAATCAACGGTTTACACGACAGATGGATTCTGGCGACATCCTCGCCGCATGGGGTTCACGCGGACGGTGTGGGACAATAAACCAGGAAAAAACCGGCACCCGAGCCTGGAGCGATCCGACATCACCTTAATATAAGGATGATCTCTTTCGTGGTCCTTGGCAGTCTGGCTGACAGGCAAAGTAGTCTCACCAACTTGAGAGCCCGACCGTCACGAGTTGAAACGACTCCATCGAGCCCACGCTGCGACAATACCGTTTTTGCTGGTTTATTTGGCTCACAACGACCGGGTCGAACTCCACACTGGATCCAATCGCAGAGAAGCAGATTCCGAATTCCCTAGTTCAGAGCATTGTATAGACGTTCATCATAAGGCGCGCCTAACATAGGCGCCAGCGCTTCTCGAAATTGCCGGGTGTGCTTCTGCATTTCGTAAGAATCGAATGTATTCCGATCCTTCCAGGCCGCGAGGATCGTAAAGTGGTTTGTGCCCGCGTTCTGTTGAAATACGTCATAGCGGACGTTGCCCTGGTCCTTCCGGCTTTCTTCGGCCAGCGCTTTGAGCAAGACTTCAGTCGCATCCTTACGCTGTGGCGGGACGTCCACATGCGTCACTACGAATACCGTGTCAGGTCCGGATGCCGGCGGCCGTGGATCAATTGCAAACTCGTGATGTACACGCTGATCGTTGGGGCTATTGTGAATGGCGCTGATCCTGGCTCGGAACTGAGCCGTGTGCGGGGCCTTTTCATGGGCTTCGAATGATGATTGATCCTTCCAACCTTCCATGATTACGAAGCGGTTTTGCCGGCTGGATTCTTGCATCACGTCGACGCCAGAGTTTCCGCGCTCTGTGCGGCTTGCTTCTCGGTACTGCTTAGTCAGCGCGATGACTTGATTTGTCGAGCTCACTTGCACATCGATATACGCGACGTAGAAGACGGCGCCGGCAGTTTGCGCCGGCGCGGCCGGCCCAAGCATCAGCAAAGCCGTCAATAAAGTCAGCACGCTTCTCATAATTGTTGAGGGCTTCCGAAACACCATCAGTATAAGAGGAGAGTATCGCCGCCAGGAAATCCTGCGTGAACGTGTCCGGGCTGGATTGGCTCATGCGCGGGAAATCGGCGTGCGTCTCGGCCTTCACGAAGGCGGGCAACTACAGTTTCCAGGTCACGATCGTGAACGTGACCGTGTGAGCATTATCTGAAACATGTTCTTCTCTCTACCCATGAAGGGATTTTGGAACATCCCAATCACAAAACACAACAAGAGTCCAAGCGCAAGGTAAAGCGCGTGCCAGCGAAGTCACGAACGCCGGGCAGGGGACGGATTCGTGCTCGACGAGAGTGAATTGTGTCCGAACTCGGATAGGACTGGCATTTTGGACATTGCAATGTTCCAGCACTTGAATAGGTTCCACAATGTGCGCAAAACACCGTATACCAATGCCTACTTCCGCTTTGAATGTTAGAGACACAGACGCAGGAATGTCAACGCGTCCGCGGCTACCTGGAATACGTTCCAAATCAACTTCAAGAGGCTCTGCAAATTCCACTCGAATGACGGCATCAACCGATTCTACGAGATCGCTGATGAAACTCCACTTAACATCCCGCATGCAATAGTTGCGGATCAGGACGATTTCTTTTCACTGGAAATAAGCCATGGTTCGATATTCAATCTCACGTGGAACAAATGAAGAATCGCTTTCAAAGAATATGGGGGCCTGCACCAGGCAAGCTCGCGGCCGATCGGTTAAATGTTGCGTGCAGCAGGGCATCAAGTAGGAGCACATATGTCGAAACCTATAGTGCGGGCCGTCAGGTCTGCCATTCTCGGCGTGGCGCTGGTAACGCTCGTCGGCGTCACAAGCGGACAACTGAAATCCACCGCGAAGGTGATGACGCTGACGCCGATGGACTACGTTGAAATCCGGCAGCTGGTAAACCGGTATGCGTTCGCGCTCGACACGGGCAGCAGCAATGGATACGACTACGCGGATTTGTTTGCCGCAGACGGCGAGTTCATGCGCCCCTACGCGAGAGGGCGTGAACAGCTTGCGGCGCTTGCGCGCGGTTCGCGGCTTGGTCCGGACAACACGGTACACTACATCATGAATCACGTCATCGAGCCGACGCCGGACGGCGCGATCGGCAAGGCCTACCTCATCGAGTTCAATTGGGACATCGCGCCGGCTCAGGCCGCTGGTGGCACTGGCCGCGGAGCGGGCGCTGGTCCGACGAACGGGTGGGACATCGTGGGCCGGAAAGCGGGCGAGCTGGCCCGGACCGGCGGACATTATGAAGATGTCTACATCAAGACGCAGGTAGGCTGGCGATTCAAGAAGCGTGATTTCATCCCGTCGACGAGCGGGGCCGATCCGGCGCCGCTGGCGCCGCCGCGCATTCCAGCTGACGCCGCGCCGATCGACACGAGCGCGCCGCTGGTGCCGCCCGCAAACTTCGTCGCGCCCACGCAACAATCGTCGCTCACCGCAACGGACTATCTCGAAATCGCGCAGCTGGTTGCCAGCTACGGCCACGCGCTCGACTCGGGCTACGGCAAGGGCGAGAACGGCGAGGCATACGCGGGTCTATACACCGCTGACGCATCGTTCGCAGGCGCGACGGGGCACGACCAACTCGTGCGGCTCGGGCAGATTCAGCCCCGCGGGCCGGATTTTGTGCGTCACTATCTGACGAATCATGTGATCGAACCCATGCCAGGCGGCGCGAAAGGCAAGGAGTATCTCGCCGTCGTCGACAACGGAGAGAACGGTAAGGCGAGCGCGCTGTTTCTCGGCGGTCACTACGAAGACACATACGTTAAAATGCCGGAAGGCTGGCGCATCAAGACGCGCAGGCTCTTTCCGCCGCGGTCGGGGCCGCAGGCTGCGGCGACGCCGTCAGCGGCATCAGCCGCGCAGGTTGCTGGAACGGCCACAGTAGCGTCACCCTCCAGTTCGCTCTCGGCGGGCGATACCATCGAGATCCAGCAGCTCATCGCTCGGTCCGCGTACGCGCTTGACACCGCTGCCGAGCGCGGTGCCGCGTACGCGCAGCTCTTTATGACGGACGGAGCGTTGATCACGAAAACAGCCGGGCCGGCAGAAATCAAGGGACGCACGCAGCTCGCGGCGTTTGCAATGGGCGATCTCACCCATCGCGGCCCTGAGTTTGTTCGCGAATATTTGACTAATTACATCATCCAGCCGTCACGCGGCGGGGCGACCGGCCGCGTCTATGTCGTCTGGATCGAGGTGGGCGAAAACGGCAATCAGGGTATCATCCAGGGCGGCGGCCATTATGAAGACGAGTACGTCAAGACGCGGGAGGGTTGGCGAATCGGCAGGCGCACATTCGTACCGTCAAGACTTGGGCCGCGCGACATCTATGACGTCGATCGCGCGCGGGCAGGGCGCGCGCCCGCTCCGTGAGCGCAGGAAACCAACGCCGCGACTGCGCGATCATTTGCGCTGATCGCACTCGATTACTTTAAGCAGCTGAACGCACAGCATTACGGCGGAGCTCGTGCTCGCCTTTCCTACTTCATTACTGACTTGTGGTTCGCCAAAACCCCGTCGGCATTCAAAGGATTGAAGTTAGCGAAACTCGATGAGGAAACTATTTCGCACCGCAATCGGTTGAATAACTCTATCTTCGGATTAACAACGACACCAGTTTAGAACGGACGGTTTCAGCTCAGTGTCTGTGAGTAGCGTTGTGAACTCCCTGAGAGGCACCCCCATATCCTATATATTAAAGACGTACCGACGATTGTCCGGCGTTATCTCGGATTTAGTTAGGCAATTTCGCCGGCAAGTTGTTCGACGTGCGCCCAAGGGAGACCCTAGGCTGAAGCTATGACGACTGTGAAAATTGATCTTCCCGACGACCAGGCAGCGGCGTTGGCGGCAAAAGCAACGGCGCGAGGCATCTCAGCCGAACAATATGCCCGCGAGCTAATTGAAGAGGATCTGAAAGACCAGGAAAGCAAACGACGACGGCATATCTCCGACGTTATCCGCGAGAACATGAGCGACCTGCCCGCGGACATTCTCGCCCAGCTTCCGAAGGATGGCGCTAGCCAGCACGATCATTACTTCTACGATTCACCCAAGAGAGCGGTGAAGACGGCTTTTGCTGATACGTTTTATGGATAGCTATAACCGCTCCCTCGGATGCGGCATACGAGCGAGCGCGGCAAGTAACACTCGATATCGTCACCACGGATGAGGTTCTGGCCGAATATCTGACATTCTTCTGCACGGGGCCGGAATATATGCGCCGCAAAACCGCTGCCAATGTTCAGGCCATTTTGAAAGATTCTACGGTACGAGTAATTCCACAGACCCAATAACGTCGATTTTCTAGTTATCGGGAGAGCTGTTGCCGGTAACAGAGACGGTGTCCAGGGCGCCCGAAGCTTCGGTAACGGTCAGTGTGCCGGTGAAGGTGCCATAGGCTACCGGCGTGAACGTCACCGTGATGGAACACGAGGCACCTGCGGCCAAGCTGACTCCGCAATTGTTCCTCTCAGTGAAGGACGGATCCCCGCTCATGGCGATTCCGGCTATTCCGGTGGAAGCGCCACTGGTGTTCGTGATGGTGACGCTCTTGCTTGGGTTATCTCCGATCGTGTAGCCGGAGAAACCGAGCGGCGAAGGGGCCGAGCTAAGCACTCCAGATTGGGAGCTGCTTGAGCCGGTTCCCGTAAGCGAGACAGTTTGCGCGCCGGTAGAAAGATTAACGGTGAGCGCACCCGTTCGGGCTCCCCCAGCGGAAGGGCTGAAGGTCACCGTAACAGTACAACTGCTGCCTGCCGCGATGGAAGAAGCGCAGGTGGTGGTGTCCGAAAAGTCTCCCGAGATGGTCACGCTATTGACGGCAATGGCAGCCGCACTGGCGTTGGTAACAGTGACGGACTGACTGGCGCTGGTGGCTCCGACAGCCACCACCCCAAAATTCAAGGTGCTCGAGGAGAGCGTGACCGGGGCCTTGGCGGTTCCGGTGAGACTCACTTTCTGGGGACTGTTTGCAGCACTGTCTGTGAAGGTCAGCGTGCCAGAGGCTGCACCGGTGACCGTTGGCGAGAACGTCACGCCCACGATGCAATTCGCCCCGGCGGCGATGCCTGTCCCACAGCTGTTGCTGGCGATGGCGAAAGCCCCGCTGGTTCCGATGTTGGAAAAGGTAAGGGATACGCTTTGGCGATTGGTCAGTGTAACCGTCATGGCGCCGCTGGTGCCGCCAACGGCCAGCGTACCGAAATTCAAACTGCTTGCAGATAGTGTGACCGGCGAACTCGTACTGCTCCCCGTCCCGGTAAGATTCACGGTGGGGGGGCTGCCCGGGGCGTTATCGGTAAAGGTCAGAGTGCCCGTGGCGGCGCCAGTCGCGACTGGAGTGAACGTGACGCCAACGGCGCAACTGGCCCCGCTAGCAATGCCCGTCCCGCAAGTGTTACTGGCGATGGCGAAAGCCCCGCTGGTTGCAATGCTGGAAAAGGCAAGAGCTGCACTTTGTTGATTCGTGAACGTCACGGTTCTGGCCGAACTGGTGTTACCGACCGCCACTGTGTTGAAACTCAACGTGCTCGCGGACAGCGTAACCGGCGCGCTGCCGGTCCCGCTGAGATTGACGGTCTGGGGGCTGTTCAGGGCTGAGTCGGTGAACGATAGCGCGCCCGTAGTGGCGCCGGTCGCGGCTGGAGTGAACGTTACACCGACGATGCAATTGGCCCCGGCAGCGAGACTCGCCGCGCAGGTGTTGCTCGCTATCGCGAAAGCTCCGGTTGTTCCGATGTTGGAAAAGCTTAAGGCGGCGCTCCCGCGATTCGTCAGCGTAACTGTCTTGGCAGCGCTGGTGTTGCCCACCGCCAACGTACCGAAATTCAAGCTGCTGGAGGAGACAGTCACCTGCGCGGTGCCGTTCCCTGTGAGACTAACGGTTTGTGTTCCGGGATCGTCGACGATCGTGAGCGTTCCGGAGGCCGCACCAACTGTCGTCGGCGCAAATGAAACCGAAATGGTGCAGGATGATCCCGCCGCGATGCTGGCGGTGCAGGTATTTGTCTGGATAAAGGGCGCGGTCGCCGTCACACCGGTAACCTGCATGGGCCCTGTGCCGGTGTTCGACACGGTGACGGTCTTGGCGGCGCTGGTGTTGCCCTGAACCTGGGAAGAAAAAGCAAGGCTCGCGGGAGTAACGGCAGCCACGGGAGCCGTTCCCACTCCAGCAAGAGCTATAGTTTGCACCGCTCCCAAATTGCCGGAGTCGTCGTTGACCGTAAGCACTCCGGTCACCGGACCGGTGACGGACGGAGCAAAGGTTACGCCAACCGTGCAGTTCGATCCTGCGGCAACAGTGTTGTTCGGACAGTTGGTTGCTGTTGGATCAATGGAAAATCCGGCAGTCGCCGAAATGGTTCCGATATCCAGCGGACTGCCGCCGAAATTCGCGATCGTGATGTTCTGGGATGCGCTGGTCCCCACGTTCTGCGTGAAGTTCAAAGCGGGTGGCGTCAAGCTGATCGCCGAAGGACGCGGGCTGGGCAATGATAGAGGCACCACCCCGTACACGCTCACATAGACCCCCTGCACCAGGCCGCTGATATTGGAGGTCAGAACAGTGGCCTCGCTGTCGACGATCTGCGCGTTGTATCCGTTGCCCAACACAACCAGCCCGTCCGAATCGACGGCGATGGTGTGCGGCGCAAACGTGCCCACGCTGATCGAGGTCCAGTTGGTTCCAGTCATGTCGTCGACGCGAATGACGTTGGTGCCGGAGACCACATAAATCCTGCCGGCCTGATCGGTCCCTACGCCGGTGGGTCCGCCGAACAGAAAAATGTAAGGACCGATGGGCTGGGACTGGCTCAAGGTGGTCCAGTTGGTGAAGTTCAGATCGTCAAAGCGGACAATCCAGTTGTTCCCTGCGTCCGCGACGTAAATCCGGCCTAGCGCATCAAACCCAGGAGCCGAGGACAGCGCTGCGAACTGTCCCACGCCGGAGCCTCCGCTGCCCACAGTGGTCCAATTGGTTCCGTTCATGTCGTCCATGCGGATCAGGCGGCCGTTGCCATTGTCCAACACCCAGATGTGCCCCGCTGGATCGACGCTGATGCTCTGCGGCCTCGCGAACTGTCCTACGCCGGTGCCGTAGGCGCCGAAACTCGCCCAATTGGTCCCATTTATATCGTCGATCCGAACGATCCGGTCATTGTAGGTGTCCGTAATGTAGATCCGCCCGGCCGAATCCAGCGCAATTCCCGACGGGCCGTAAAATTGGCCAACGTCCGTGCCTTGCGTTCCGTACGCGATCGCGTTGGTGCCACTCAGATCGTCGGAGCGCAGAATCCGGGCATTGCCATCGGTGAAGTACAACGGAGTGTACGAGGAATTGTACGCGGTGACGCCGGAGCTGATCCCGCTCGAACCGTAAACCTGCGTGGTCGTACCATTGATGGCCTGCGTCGATCCGTTCACTGTCAGGGTTCCACGGAAGCTACCGGTGAACGTGAAGCTGCACGTCACGTGACCACCCTTGCCGCCGCCAGAGCAAAATTCAGTCGTGTTGTGGGTCGCAAAAGTGGCGTTAATCGCCGCCAGTCCGTCAGCTGAAACGAACGTCAAGTTGGTCCCAGAATAGCTGAACGTCCCAGAGGGATTGGCTGACGAGCCTGTGTTGGTAATGCTGCCCTGATCCGCATACGCCAGATGAGTTTGTCTGACCGTAAGACTGGTGGTTGCCGTTGCCGGGGTGTAGTCCGTAGTGTCCATCGACGTGAAGGTAACCGACAGAGTCTGGTTGCCCGCTGGAAGCACGGTCCCGGCTGCTGGACTATACGCGAACGTGCCCGGCACGCTGGCCGTCGCATCCAACTGCGTCGCGGAAAGCGCGGTGCCGTAGGAGATCGCGGCCGGAACCGGCCAGCTTACGATCGGTGTGACCTTACTTACGGTGATGCTGGTGGTTGCCGTTGCCGGGGTGTAGTCCGTAGTGTCCGTCGGCGTGAACGTAACCGACAGAGTCTGGTTGCCCGCCGAAAGCACGGTTCCGGCTGCTGGACTATACGCGAACGTGCCCGACACACTGGCGGTCGCACTCAACTGCGTCGCGGAAAGCGCCGTACCATAGGAGATCGCGGGCGGTACCGGCCAGCTTAGCGTGGTTGTGACCTTACTGACGGTGATGCTGATGTTTGCCGTTGCCGCGGTGTAGTCCGTAGTGTCCATCGGCGTGAAGATAACCGACAGAGTCTGGTTGCCCGCTGGAAGCACGGTCCCGGCTCCTGGACTATACGCGAACGTGCCCGACACACTGGCGGTCGCATCCAACTGCGTCGCGGAAAGCGCCGTACCGTAAGAGATCGCGGCCGGAACCGGCCAGCTTACCGTGGGTGTGGCCTGACTGACGGTGAGGCTGCTGTTTGCCGTTGCCGTGGTGCAGTCCGCAGTATCCGTCGGCGTGAACGTAACCGACAGAGTCTGGTTGCCCGCTGGAAGCACGGTCCCGGCTGCTGGACTATACGCGAACGTGCCCGGCACGCTGGCAGTCGCACTCAACTGCGTCGCGGAAAGCGCCGTACCGTAGGAGATCGCGGCCAGAACCGGCCAGCTTACCGTGGGTGTGGCCTGACTGACGGTGAGGCTGCTGTTTGCCGTTGCCGTGGTGTAGTCCGCAGTGTCCGTCGGCGTGAAGGTAACCGACAGAGTCTGGTTGCCCGCTGGAAGCACAGTCCCGGCTGCTGGACTATAGGCGAACGTGCCCGGCACGCTGGCAGTCGCACTCAACTGCGTCGCGGAAAGCGCCGTACCGTAGGAGATCGCGGCCGGAACCGGCCAGCTTACCGTGGGGGTGGCCTGACTGACGGTGAGGCTGCTGTTTGCCGTTGCCGTGGTGTAGTCCGCAGTGTCCGTTGGCGTGAAGATAACCGACAGAGTCTGGTTGCCCGCTGGAAGCACGGTCCCGGCTGCTGGACTATAGGCGAACGTGCCCGGCACGCTGGCGGTCGCATTCAACTGCGTCGCGGAAAGCACCGTACCGTAGGAGATCGCGGCCGGAACTGGCCAGCTTACCGTGGGCGTGACCTTCGTACCGGCCGGGGTGTTGCGGGGATCAAGACGGAAAATGAGGCCCATTCCGCAGTTGCTATAAGTAGAATCGCAAGGGCCACTGCTCGCCGTCCCATAGAGCAAACCGTCCCTCCCTTGGATTAGACCTGCAACCGGGTACATGCCGTCCGCGAGGGAAGTGAACACGTGCAGAGTGGCAAAAGCACCGGATGACGTAACTTCAAACACTGTGCCGCAGCCAGGGAGCGAACCGTACTTCGCAACGCCCATACAAGCTCCGCCTCCTCCATTCAGGGTTGTTCCATAAAAGTTACCATCTGCGGCCTGAATCAGAGGCGCATAAGGCTGGGCGCCGTCCGTGCCACCGGTGAACCGATGCAGGACAGTGACGGTCCCATCGGGAGTCATCTTGAAAATAGTACCGCCTGGAATGGACAATCCCTGCGTTGTGCCATAAAAACTACCGTCGGTGGCTTGAATCAGGGACGAAAAAGGAATTCCGCCGTCCAATGAGTCATCTCCGGTGAATTCGTGTAGGACCGTGAACGTACCATCGAGCGCTATTTTGAAGATTGTGCCTACTCCATAGTCACCACCGCTTTGAGCCGTACCGTAGAAATATCCATCTGTTCCTTGAGCCAGCCCGCCGGTCGGTTGGGCCCCGTCTGTTCCTCCCGTGAACGCATATACGACCGAGAACTGACCATCTAATGTCAGTTTGAAGATGTTTCCTTGACGACTGGCACCACCGGCGACGGTCGTACCCCACAAATTCCCATCAGATCCCAGCACTAACCCACCGTATGCGGTGTAGCCGTCCAGACCAGAAAAGACGTGCAACGTCGTCACAGTGCCGTCAGCGGTCATTTTGAAGATCGTACCTATATTTTGTTCGACGGGGCCTAGACCGGCTCCGCCACCGCTCTCAGTCGTACCGTAGAACGATCCATCAACCGCCTGAAAGAGTCCGGCGAACGGCCACGCCCCGTCAATTCCACAACCTGCTTGACCGTTAGTGCAACCGGAAAACGAGTGCAGCACGATTACAATGCCATCTGGCGTCATCCGATAGACTGTTCCGACACCAAGCATTCCCCCCTGGTTTGTTGTTCCGTAGAAATTTCCATCACTGCCTTGGATCGGGGCAGATTGGGGGTTCGCACCGTCACCAGGCCTGTTGTCCGAAGGCAGGCTAAACGCGTGCAGAACATCAAATCTGGCCTGAGCATTGGCGTCGCGAACCCATGCCAGACTCCACACGGTCAGGAACGTAATGAGGAAGACGATAGACGTGTTAAACGAAAACCGTCGAAGAACCTTCGATTCTGACTTCATATTACTGTTATCTTTATTGTTTCCTGACAGGGCCTTGGCGCCGAACTAATCAAACAAGTTCTAGCACCTGCACCGTATTGTCAAGTTGGTCAGCAAGTCCCCAGGGTGAATTCGTCCTGACGGTTACTTCACCGCGAGTTAAGGGAATATTCGCTTCTTCTGGACATTTGTCCACCGAAAACTCCATCGGACGGGAAAATCAACTCGCGCATGGATACTCGTCCCATTCCGCGAGAGCAAACCAACTGATGGTGCAGTCGCTGCTCGAGTCGAAGCCGAAAGTCATCGACTACAGCTTGTCTGGGAAACACGCCGGGATGGTTCCGAGTAATCCATCCCTTTCATCCGCTCCGTGGTGTCGTGCATGAGTTGGTGACACGAAAACTCACCTGGGGCGAGGACCGGGCGTTCTATTACGACTCCGCTGGCGCACTTAAGTCGTTTCTGAGCAATGTGACGGATCTGATACCGCAAGATGATTTCGATCGCGTTTCCGGTGGGCGTTCGGCATTTCGTTTAGACGACCTTTTAGAACTGCGGCGCCGTTTGGACAAGATCAAACAGGCAGAAGAAAAGCCTCAAGATGTGTAATGGTAATATTGCCGCATATGATAAGCATATTTCGCCGCAATGCAACAGCTGGCAATGGGAGCGGCCCGATGTTTTGCAGGGAGTGTCTGCTGATTTATGCACAGCATGCCTTCATAAACCAATCCAACCGCAGAGAACGTATTGGCATTATTCGGTTGACAAAATCAGCAATGAGGCATAATAATACTTACAGTAATTGCCTTGGATGGTCGGATGGCCAAAGCGAATAAAACCGATCCAAAAACATTAGAACTCAAGCGGACGGGTACGCTGAACCTCCATGCTGCCGTTGTATCCGACACATTGTTCAAAGAGAATCCATTCTTCGACCCCAAGGATCTCCTTCAGGTCCGCTACGAGATGCTGCGCCGTCACAGCGTCGAGGGCCACTCAATCGTCGACGTAGCGACCAATTTCGGCGTTTCACGCCCAACCGTCTACCAGGCTCAGTTGGCGTTCGAACAAGCCGGGCTGAGTGGTCTGCTTCCCAAACGTCGTGGACCCAAGGAAGGACACAAGCTGTCCGAGGAGGTCATCGAGTATGTGCGGGACTTGCGGGCAGCCAATGCAAGCTTGACGACCATCGACTGCATCGAAGCTATTCAGGAAAAGTTCGCGATCAAAGTGCACCGACGCAGTCTAGAGAGGGCGCTCAGGAGCAAAAAAAAACCGACCAATCCAGCAGTCTAGAATCGCTGATTCCGGAAGGCACGGTGGAAGCTTACGAGGGACTCCGCCGACAAGTGGTCGAGCCCGACGGAAGAGTGGACCATCTGGAAGGGCGCGGCATTTTCTTGCGCAGTGGATTGGCTGCATGGTCGCGATTCCGGCCTGCAAACCTGTGGATACGTCCGTCCGGATCGGGTCCTCAATGCACGCGTCCTTCACCTGTCCACGACTCACATGATGGTGAACTCGTTCGGTTGGTAGCCAGCCTGATTCTCAGTATTCGATTGGAGGATGTTCTGCATGCCTGAACTCAAAGTCACTTCACGACATCTGGAACTCGATGCCTATCTATATATTCGACAATCCACACCGCGCCAAGTTCTCGAGAACACGGAGAGTACGCAACGCCAATATGCTTTGCGTGATCGTGCGATAGCGTTCGGTTGGCCGCGCGAACGCATCCACGTTCTCGATTGCGACCTTGGGAAGTCGGGTTCACGGTCCGCGGGCCGGGATGGATTTCAAAAACTCGTCGGCGAAGTCGCTCTGGGCAAAGCCGGGTTGGTGATGGGACTGGAAGTATCGCGATTGGCCCGCAACTCCGCCGATTGGCACCGGTTGATTGAGCTCTGTTCTCTGGCTGGTACGCTCATTCTCGATGAGGATGGGACCTATGACCCGTCGAACTTTAACGACCGGCTATTGCTCGGCTTAAAAGGAACGATGTCGGAAGCGGAGCTTCACTTCCTCAAAGCCCGGATGCGAGGTGGGATGCTCAATAAAGCGCGGCGCGGCGAGCTTGAGATGCGGCCGCCTGTTGGTCTTGTCTACCGGGAAGATGGGGTTCTGGGTTTAGATCCCGACATGCAAGTCCAAGCGGCTATGCGCATGGTCTTTGAAACCTTCGAACGCAGCGGATCTGCGATGCAAACGGTGAAGCTCTTTAACGAACAAGGGCTCCGATTTCCGCGTCGCATTCGGAAGGGGTTAAACAAAGGCGAGTTGCATTGGGTCGAGGCCGTGCACTCTCGAATGCTCCAGGTGCTCCACAATCCCCGCTATGCCGGCGCATTTGTTTACGGCCGCGTGCGAACTCGACGTTTGCCCGACGGTAAAAACAGCACAACGAAAGTGCCACAATCAGATTGGCAGTTTGTAATTCCAGGGATTCACATGGGCTACATCAGCTGGGAACAGTTTGACGCTAACCAAAAGCGTCTCAGGGACAACGCGCTAGGATTTGGCAATGCGCGGAAGTTCGGTCCGGTGCGTGAAGGGCCGGCGTTGCTCCAAGGCCGCGTGCTATGCGGTATATGCGGAGAACGTATGGGAATCCATTACAGCTTCGTCCATCAACAAATAGTCCCAACCTATATCTGCCAAGAATCATCCATCCGGAAAGGCGAGGTGGTGTGCCAGCGCGTGCCCGGCGCTGTCGTTGATCAGGCGATCGGCACCCTTCTACTCGAACTCATGCAGCCCATGACTCTGGAAATTGCCCTCGCTGTTCAGCAGGAAGTGGAGGCACGGATTACTGAAACCGATACGCTGCAGCGCAAACAGGTTGAACGAGCGCAATACGAAGCCGAACTGGCACGCCGCCGCTTTATAAAAGTCGATCCCGATCACCGTCTTGTCGCCGACAGCCTGGAAGCAGAGTGGAACAATAAGCTCCGGGCCTTGGCCGAAGCTCAGGTGCTATACGAGCAACAGACGCAGAAACAGCGTCGGCTGATCGATTCCCAGACACGCGATCAACTACTATCCCTGGCTGCCGACTTCCCTCGGATTTGGAATGATCCGACCGTCGCACCTCGCGAGCGAAAACGTATCTTCCGCCTCCTCATCGAAGACGTGACCTTAATCAATGGAGAGACGATCCAGGCCCATGTGCGTCTCCGCGGTGGCGCCACTCGAAGTCTCACGCTTACCAAACCGCTACCCATTGCTCAGATTAGGAAGACCAAATCGACAGTTGTGGCCCAGATCGATGGCCTTCTGGACCATCACTGTGATCGCGAAGTGGCAGACATTCTCAATGGACAAGGCCTCCGAACTTGGCAGGACGAACCATTTAATCTGAAGAAGATTGCTCATATCCGGCACACCTTCAGGCTCAAAAGTCGTTACAGCCGACTACGCGCAAAAGGGCTGCTCACGGCAAAAGAGATGAGCGTGCAGTTGGACGTCAATCCCAGCACTATCCACAATTGGGGACGCCGGGGCCTGCTTCGCAAATATCCCTACGATAATAATCGACGCTGCTTATACAAACCCCTCGATGCCAGCATTATCATTAAGGGCCAGGGTGGTCGTGGCGCCAAGCATCCTACTCTTTCACTGTTGCACAACCAGAATGAGGTGCAGTATGAAGCCTAAGTCTTCAAATTTGGGGATCGCGGTGGCAGCTTGACGGATTGAATTCCACTTCCGGCGAGAATGCCCAAAAACTCCGCCGTGTACAGCGGATCTCGATCATGAATCAGAAAGCGTTTTCCGGTGAAGAAGCCATCCACCGCATCTGTTAGATTGCGGGCAATCTGGCTCATCCATAATCCATTCGCACGCCCTGCGATGCCGCCGAGTTCTACGCGTCGGGTCGATAGATCCATAAAGAAAAGGACGACAAAGGTCCATCGCCGTCTGCGGACGTCCCGGTGTACGGTAAGCGCTGCGGTCGTACTTCTGGGCAATCAACTTCCGATGCCAAGCCAACAACGTTGCTGGCGTGACGATTGTCGCGACAGTTCCAGAATTTTCCGGCTGAGCTTCCTCGCCTTTGCTGCTAGGCGGCAGCGCTGGCAATTCGTAAATCGCATCCTCCGATTCCCGATCTGTTCTCGAAGGACGCGATTTTCCTCGATAAGATATTCGATGACATGCTGTTGATGCTGGTTCATCCAACCAGCGACGGAGACGACTAGGAAAGAGAATGGGTCCAAACACGCGCGCATTTCCGCAGCCTAGCACGTTCCAGCTGAAGGCTTTGGGGCCATGACCCGGCCGAATCGACTTTTTGGATAGAACGTCATCATTCGTCTCTATGACAGATAACTATTGCGAACGTTCTTCATCGGAATGAAACAGCCACACTTCGAATAACCGTGTCAAAAAAGGCATAACAACCCATGTCAGCGAGCTAACG
>Ga0207090_1052_pt1 | contig 30632 bp, 38 predicted proteins | sample Alteio_BWMinHeat_50_FD_153565 | JGI IMG/M metagenome (GOLD analysis project Ga0207090, IMG submission 153565) | Enriched cells from forest soil in Barre Woods Harvard Forest LTER site, Petersham, Massachusetts, United States -... | ecosystem: Environmental > Terrestrial > Soil > Temperate forest >...
AAAAGTGAGCGATCGTCTGCTCGGCGCCATCTTCGAAAATATGAAAGTCTTGTTTTTGAAGACCGAGAACAAACCGGTTCAAGGGGTCGGTCACATTCGCGGGAATGAGGACCAGCGTCGTATCGACGTTAAATCGCGGGGTCGGCTGGAGAGACTGCCCGCTGGCGGGGTCGCCCAGGGGCCTGAGGCGGGGGTTTCCTTGGCCATCGGCTCGGTCACCGCCCAAAATAATACAAAACAAGGCACAGATTATAGGCAAACTGGCTACGCGATGCCCGCACACATCAGCCTCCTAATCAAAGAAGAGTTTACCAGCCCGCGTCGCCGGAGAGAAGTATGCAAGAATACGAGGTGTTGAGCCTGGATTCACGCTGCCATTACCAGCAGGCCATTGAACAAAGGCAATTTTAGCTCGCCGTCACGCCTTTTTCTCTCCACGGCAATCTTTTGGCAGGCGCCTGGCTATCTTTCGGCTGAACGCTATGCCCGAAACACCAACCATTTCTAAAATGATGCGGGCATCGCACATGGCTCTCAGCTACTTGCAAAGGACTCCGCGGACCGCACTCGCAGGCGCGCTCATTGTGATTGTGGCGCTAGTCGATTGGCGAGTCCAGGCCGATATCTCCTTCGGCTTCCTTTATCTGTTGCCAATGCTGCTGGTAGGCACGGTTTTGCCCCTCTGGGGAATCCTGCTGACGGCGCTGCTTTGTACAATTCTTTCTGATTTGTTCGACCCGTTTACTTTTACCCTCTCAGTCGGGTTGCCGCAGGACATTCTGGTATTCACCTCTTTGGCAGGCACTGGCCTCTACTCCTACGAGATTACTAGAAGCCGCCTCCGGGAAAAGCGCCATCTGCTTACCGTTGAACTGGAAGCCGGCGCCCGGCGCATTGCCGAAGAACAATTGGAGTTTCTTATCGAAAGCAGCCCCGCCGCGATCCTTACCATGGGCGCCGACCACTTGATTCTGCGGGCGAATCCTGCGGCGCACCGCCTGTTCGGGACGCCGGCCGGAGAGTTGCGCGGAAAGAGCATTCGGCGCTACGTGCCAGCGCTAGGACGGGTGGATTTAAGCGGGAAGACCGTTCAACCCTTCCGGACCGAAATGCGCTGCCGTGGCGAGCGGGAACAAGGCGAAGCCTTTTGGGCCAGCGTATTCTTCTCGACCTACGATACGGCACTGGGCCCTCGCCTGGCTGCTTTGGTTTTGGACGCCTCCGACGAGTTGAGGGAACGGGAGGAGTTGAGTCTGGAACAACTCCTGGCAGCTTCACGAATTCTCGTGGGGGCAGTCTCACACGAAGTGAGAAACGTCTGCAGCGCGATCGCTGTTATCTATGAAAACCTCGTTCGGAGCAGGCGTTGGAATGAGAACAAGGACTTCGAGGCGTTAGGATCGATGTTAGAGACCCTGAACAAGATTGCCTCGCTGGAACTCAAGCAGAGCACCGACGATCCGCAACTGAGCGGTATCGATCTTGTGGAAACGCTGAGCGATCTTCGCATCGTATTGGACCCGTATTGCCAGGAGGCCGGTGTTTCCGTGCATTGGAACATTCCTCCAGCGCTTCCGGCCGTTTGGGGCGATCGCCATAGGTTGCTGCAGGTGCTACTGAACCTCACGAAGAACAGCAAGCGCGCCTTGGAGGGAGCGGACGTGAAGCAGCTCGACATCTCCGCTTCTTTGGAAGACGGCCGTGTTTCGATTAGAGTCACCGATACGGGGCCCGGGATCAGTTCGGCTCAAAAGCTGTTCCAACCTTTCCAGCAGGGCGCCGACGCGACGGGCCTCGGGCTGTATCTCTCACGTGCCTTCATGCGGTCTCTTCACGGCGATCTGCGGCACGATCCAACGGTGCCGGGCTGTTGCTTCATAATCGAATTAGTTGTTGCCGGTTCCACTGAGCAGGATTGTGGGCAGACAGGGAAAAATGCCAAAAACCAGACTTCTGTTGGTGGATGATCATATCCTCTTTCGGGAGGGTTTGAGCCGGCTTCTAGCTTCGGAGCCAGATTTTGAAATTGCCGGCAATTGCGGCACATCCGCCGAAGCATCGGAGATCCTGCAACGCACCCTGGTCGATGTGGTTCTCCTGGACTTTGATATCGGTACCGATCACGGGGCTCAGCTTATTTCAGTTGCCCGCAATGGCGGCTATACGGGAAAGATATTGATGGTGACCGCGGGAATGAGCGCCAAGGAATCCTCAATCGCGTTGAAGCTGGGCGCATCCGGCGTCTTCCTCAAGCACAATTCCCCGGTGTCGCTTGCGAAAGCGATCCGCTTGGTCGTTTCGGGCGAAATGTGGGTGGACCAAAAAGTGATCCAGCTCATGGCCGAGGAGGTCCACCGAAGTGAAGAAACTGCTGTTGGGCCGCTTCTGACGGAGCGGGAGCAGCAGGTCCTCCAAGGAGTATTTGAAGGACTGGCGAACAAGGAGATTGCCGCACGACTTAGCGTTACGGAGGGTGCTGTTAAGAATAGCCTGCAGCAGCTGTTTCAAAAGACTCGGGTGCGAACACGCAGCCAGCTCGTCCGAATTGCGCTGGAGAGCTCGCTCGGGACACCGTGGAAGCGATAAGTGAATGAACGATCATCGTCATTTATTCTCGATAGAGAGGGCGCGACTCTCGGCGATGATCCTGCTAAGCGTTCTTCTGGCAGGTAAGGCCTCCGCTCAAGATCCTTTTGAAATTCACGTATACGAATACGAGTCGTTGAAGCCGGGTGCGTTCACGTTAGAGGCGCATCTGAACTATGTCGGCCTTGGCACCAAGGCCTTCGACGGTCCAGTAGCTCCCTTCAACAACCAGTTCCACATGACGTATGAGTTGACGGGCGGCATCACGGACAATGTTTCTCTCGGCTTTATGCTGCTCAGTGCGCGCCGGCCCGGAAGCGGATTGGACTATGCGGGGTGGCGTCTTCTGCCGCACTTCTATGTGCCGGAAAAATGGCACTGGCCTGTCGACGTGGGGCTTGTTACTGAGTTCTCATTCCAAAGGACTCTGTACGAAGAAAACTCTCGCCGAATTGAGATCCGGCCGATTCTGGAGAAGACGATCGGACGGTTGCAGGTCGACCTGAATCCCGTATTTGAGCGGGCTTTACATGGGCCGGGAACGCGAGATGGCTGGAATTTCGAGCCGGCCGCGCGTCTCGGGTACAAAGTGAACAGCCGCTTCACGCCGAGCCTTGAATACTATAGCGCGACAGGCCCTTTCCCGACCGAACTGCCGGTCCACCAGCAAATTCACCAATTCCTGCCCGGCGGAGATTTGAAGCTCAGCGAGCACATATTGTGGAGCCTGGGCGTGGGAGTCGGAGCAACGTCGGCCGGCAATCGGCTGGTCTACAAGTCACGCATCGAAATCGAGTTCGGTGGAAGGAAAAACTAAATGCCGGCGCTCCCGCCAGCACGAGGTCATCGGAGAGCGCAGCCTAGTACTACTATGTTATAAACTAACAATTTTGTGTAGAATTGTTTTGTGGGCAAAGAGACTGCGCCAGGCGCACAAGAACTACGCTTTGCGGCATATATCGAGGGTCTGGCGGAAGCCGCAGGGCATGCCGATCGTCACGTTCCGTTGAAGAACTATTGCACCGGCCTGTTGTTGCCCGGCGAACGCAAGAGCGTCGAGCCCATGGCCGCGCGGCTTGCATCCGACAACGTTCGACGGATGCACCAGTCGCTGCACCATGTGGTCGCCGACGCCCCATGGAGTGACGAAGCAGTCCTGGATCGCTGTCTGGATTTTGTGATCCCCGCCATGCTGCGCCGTGACCCGGTGGTGGCATGGGTGGTAGATGACACCGGATTTCCGAAGAAAGGGCGTGAGTCGGTAGGAGTGGCCCGACAGTATTGCGGCCAAGTCGGCAAGCAGGATAACTGCCGGGTAGCGGTCAGCCTTTCGGTGACCACGGAGAAGGCGAGCATGCCGGTGGCGTATCGTCTGTATCTGCCGCAGTCTTGGATTGAAGACCGCCAGCGGCGGAAAAAGACCGGAGTCCCGGATTCGATTCAGTTTCAGACGAAACCAGAAATCGCCCTCGCTCTCGGTGAAAGACCTTGCTCTGTCGCTTCCCACCGAAGCCTGGAAGAAAGTGACCTGGCGTCAAGGGGTGAAACAGAAACTACAGTCCCGCTTTGCCGCCATGCGAGTGCGTCCCGCGCATCGCGACTATTGGCGATCGGAGCCACATCCGGAAGAATGGTTGTTGATCGAATGGCCAGTTGGAGAGGCGGAGCCAACCCAATACTGGCTATCCACGCTTCCGGCTGATATCGCCCTGGTGGAACTGGTGCACCTGGCCAAACATCGCTGGATCATCGAACGGGATTACCAGGAACTGAAGCAGGAACTCGGCTTGGGCCACTACGAAGGACGCGGCTGGCGCGGCTTCCATCATCACGCCACGTTATGCATCGCGGCCTATGGATTCCTGGTGGCCGAACGGAGTCGTTTTTCCCCCTCAGCCCAAGTCGGCAATCTTGGATTACCAACCTCCGAGCCGCCGCCAGACTTCCGGCCGCGCGGTCGCCGGTTCGTCCCGAGCGGCATAATCCGCGCTCTATCACTACCTTGAGAATGGTCCTGGCCAGACACCTGATCGGCGGGATCGCTCAGTGCCCCTTCTGCGGGTCGCGCTCCGGCTGATCCTCGGCGTCAATATCCGCCTCCACCACGCAAGTTGCTGGACGAGAATGATTTGGAGCGGTCTTCCAGGAATCGTTCAACAGTTCCACTCGGCGCAGTTTCTCGAAAACAACGCAACGCCAATTCTCCGGCGATCCGATCGGCCCCAATCCGCTCTCGCTCTTGCCGCCATACTGATAGCAGAGCACGCGAGGTTCACCCAAACGATTGCGGCCCAGCCGGTGAGGGCAAAACAACCGAGGGAGTTCCTTGTAGATGGCTCTGATCGGTTGCTTGTTCGCCACCGCCTTCCAAATCAGTCGGTACATGTCGTATGGTCCGAAAAATCAAAACCGCGCCCCTCTGGGCCGATTGCCTGGGGAGCGAGGACTACGGAACGCGGCCAGGAGCCGGAGAATGTAGCTCGGCCTTTCGTTCTGAATGAATCGATGCGCCGCAGAGTTCGGATTAGCCTTGGGCGTATCGGTCGTTATCTGTGCGGCGTCATCGCCTCGTTAACATCTGCCGAAGTTTCACGCACTCAAGCGGCGGCGCGGTAGTAGTAGTTCAGCATGCCGCCCAAGCGCTGGCGTCGCTGGATCGGTCCCGCGGTCACAAGGCGCCCTGCCTGTGGAATAATCAGCCGATTGCCCAAACCCTGGTGATTGCGCTCGGTGTGATAGTGGGCGACGAAGTTGTGAACGGCTGTCCGCAACGACTCCTCTCCAAACAGGATCATCCGCTCCAGACACGACTCCTTGATCGTCCGCACGAATCTTTCGGCGTACGCATTCAGATTCGGTGATCGCGGCGGTAGCTTTATGGACTCCACACCAACATCCATAAGCATGTTCAGGAACTCCGCGGTGAACAGCGGGTCTCGATCATGGATCAGGTAGCGCTTGCCTTGGAGGATCCCCTCGCCGGCATCGGTAAGGTTCCTGCCGATCTGGCTCATCCAGAGGCCGTTGGCGGCAGCTCCGATGCCCGCAATCTCCACTTTGCGCGTCGACAACTCCATGAAGAAGAGCACCATGAACCGCTGCAGCCCTCGCCGCGTCCACACTTCCACGGTGAAGAAATCCGCGGCCACAATCAGTTCCCAATGCCGCGTCAGAAACTCCTTCCACGTCGTCTTCCGACTCCGCTCCGGCGCTGGCTTGATTCCGTGCCGTTCCAGAATCTCAGCGATTGTGCTGCGGGCAAGCTCGTGCCCCAGATTGGACAACGCGCCCTGTATGCGCCCATAGCCCCAATCCCGGTTCTCCTCTGCCATTCGAACCACCAAATCCTCGATCTCTCCGGCGGTACGAGGCCGCCCCGGTCTGCGCTTGCCACGGCCGTCGTATTTCTGGGCGATCAGTTTCCGATGCCAGGCCAACAAGGTCTCGGGCGTGACAATGGTGGCCACCTCCGCCAGAAGCTTCCGTCCTAATCCCTTGGCCTTGGCGGCTAGTCGACGGCGCTGGTCATCGTTGAGCCGCAGCCGCCGCCCGCCGAGTTGCTCGCGAAGAACGCGGTTCTCCTCGCGAAGGTAATCAATGATCTGAAGTTGGCGTTGGTTCATCCACCCGGCGACGGCGATCAGCACGAACCGGAACGGATCAAGGACTCTCGACATCTCGTTAGCTTATTATCGCGGGCTCAAGGCCTGCGGTGACGAACCAGCGCGGATTCAAACAGATCCAGTTTTCGGACAGGATCTCGATTCGAGTCGCCGCTTTCCGACAGGCGGTTCGCTGGAAGATGTTGCCGGATGACCCATGTGCAGGCGTTGATCTGCCACCTGTGAAGCGACCTGAGATGCAAGCCCTAAGTGTCGAGGAGTGCCGGCAGTTCCTCGAGGCCGCGCGAGGATCCGAATGGTTCTCGTTGTTTGCCCTGGCCCTGACTACAGGAATGCGCCCGAGTGAATACCTGGCTCTGAAACAGAGCGACATCGATTGGCAGCGTGGCACCGCGAGCATCTGCCGCACGATTCAGGTGTTCGGTTCGGGCTGGCAATTCTACGATACGAAGCGCAAGCGGAGTCGGCGGATCGTCAAGCTTCAGGATTTCGTGTTGAAGGTCCTGCAAGAAATCCGGCATTCCCCGCCGCGTACGAGCGACTACCAATACCCGGCGGATCACGATCTACTCTTCCAATCGGGCGGCGGCGCGCCCTTGACGCAACGAGCCGTCAAGCGGGAGTTTCGAAGGGTTCTCGCAGCCGCTGGTTTGAGACCCATTCGGTTGTACGATCTCCGACACACGGCCGCCACTTTGGCTGTGGCCGCCGGCGTGTCCGCGAAAGTGATCTCGGACCAACTAGGTCATGCGAGCATTTCATTCACGCTTGAGCGTTACTCCCACGTGCTCCCGAGCATCCAAGACGAGGCTGCCGCCAGAGTGGAGCGAATGTTGATGGGATAAATCGGAAAGCTAGTGTAGGGTCGGCGCTACTGGGCCGATCCTACATCCTTGAGAATGAGGCCACTGATTCGCCGATCAGCGATTCTGCTGAGACTCGCACGCAGTTTGTTCGACTTGGATGCAGACACACTCGATTTGTGTGGCGCGTGTGTGCCTTGGCGTTCCGTTTTTGGGGCATCCGAGAAGTCGGTTCCAGTTCTTGGCGGAGCCTGTGAGTTGTGTCACCGCCTACGAACGGCAGTCTCTTTCTGCCGTGAGCGCGGTCTGGCAGAGGCATTTCGGCCGTATCCTTCAGGTTTCGCAGTCCGGCCCTCATTTCTTAATGAACTCTCGGCAACTGCGCTCTTGAGGACCGAGCGCAACCAAACCGTTGCCGGATCGTGGTCGCGGGATTTCTGCCACTGCATGGATTCCTCCAGTCGGGGAATCTCCAGCGGGGGCGCCACCAGTTTCAATGGCAGGGAGCGTTGATAAAAAGTCGCCAGCCGGCGATGGAGCGTGGCGATTCGCGAAGTGCCCACGAGAAGCTGAGGCACGAGATTGAAGGCCGTGGTTACCACCTCAATTCTGCGCCGGTGGCCAAAGTGCTCCACGAACCACTCGTCAAAACTTGGAAGCTGCCGATCCCTCCCGAAGCGAACCACTACGTGTCCTAGGCTTAAATAAGTTTCCAGGGGAAGGCTGCGCTTGATCCGCGTATTGCCGGACCACGCCAGGCAGACAAACTCGTCGTCAAAGAGCGGTTCCGTTGGATGTCCCGGCGCCAAATATCGGGTAGGCATGATCGCCAGGTCGATTTCGCCTCGCTCCAGCGGTCCCGCATCGCCGACCACATTCACCAGGAGTTCCAGAGTGATGCGGGGCGCCAGGTTCTGCAACCGGGGCAGGGCCTCGGTCATCACGACCGTCTGTACATAATCGGACATCATCACACGGAACTTCCGTTCCGATGTCGTGGGATCGAACGCAGGACTCTTATTCACGATCGTCTCGGCTTGCAGAAGAAAGGCCCTTACCGGTTCGATTAAGCCCTCGGCCAGCGGGGTAAGGGTCATCGTTCGTCCGACCTGCACCAGAAGAGGATCGTGGAAAGCTTCGCGCAAGCGGGCCAGCGCGCCGCTGGTGGCGGATTGGCTCAAGTGCAGGCGCTCACCGGCTCGAGAAACGCTCTTCTCCGCGAAGAGGGCATCCAGGGCCACCAGCAGGTTTAAGTCTAAGCCGCCGAAATCCATGTCGCCAATGAATCGGCCGCAGCGATAGATCCGGCCGAACGGATCTATCATACAAGATCCTCAAGATGGAAGCGGGATTCGGAAGTCAGACACCGGGTGTCGCGGAATGCCCTTACGGTTTCGGTTCGGCGGACGCGTCGGCGTGAATGTGAAGCAAAGCCCGAACCAACTGCGGCGTGCGGCAGCGCGCCACCCCGCACTCGGTGGCGATACCGAAATCGGGCACGTACCGGGCGGCGGCTTCGATGCGTTTCCGCGTGGCGTCGACGCCATCGCTATGAACCAGGCCCCGGAAGAGCTCGGTTTTGAGGTGGGAGCGTCAGGTTGCGCAGTGGCTGAAAATAGGCGTCGTCCGACCGGTCGATCGGAACCGGCATATGAATGTACGTAATCGGGCGGTCTACGGCAGAGGCCAACAGATTGGCGAACTCGGTGAGCTTACCGGCATCCACGGGCTCGACGAAATGCTTGGCTTCCCAGTCGCCATAGCACAGGTGAAAGCCCAGTTCGACCTCGCTGGGAACAGCCGCCGCGAGGCGCTTCATGCGCGCCTCGATGGCGCTGCGCAAATCGTCGAACGGATCGCGGAGAAGACCCACCGCCCGTCCCACATGACCATCTCGATGCAGACGTCCCACTGGATGCAGAGGTCTTCGTGCGGAATGGTCCGGCTGATCGCGTCGACCTCCCGGAGCATGGCAGCCTCATAAGCCGGCTCAACCGCCAACGCATGCTTGGCCGCGAAGAAAGGATTAATGACCGCGAAGGGTGTGGGCAACGACACCTGGAAGCGCACTTCCGGGGGCGGATGGCCCCGCTTCCGCGCGGCCAGGAAATCCTGGTACGACGCGCGCGCCTCCCCTGCATAACCCAGTTCCGGAAAACGAATATCGGTCGGCGCGACGCCTTCGGCAAGTTGAAGCGGCAGAAAGCCAGAGGTCTGGTTGGGTCGGCTCGCATCCGCTTTGAAGAAGGGTAGAACGCGGAGCAAGGGATACTGCCAGCTAATCCATAACCGGCGCCGCCCGGTTCGCCATCGGGAACGCGGCGTAAGCGCCGGCCGAGCACGGTGCCTGCGGTGCGAAAAACTCTTCCACGCTATCGAGGGCGATACTGCCGACGAGATGGACCTTGGTCGGAGTCACAGTGCAATACCTCTTCTATTAAGCACCGGGGGGAACCGGGCCGCGGCCCGGCGTCAGAATCTTGTTGGGGTCAACGCTCTTGTCGACCACGATGCCGAAGAACGGGAACATCATCTCCTCCCACGTCATCTCGCCATAGTAGACCGTCTTGTTCGGATTGGGATTCCACTTGTTGTTGACGGAGTTGTCGTAGTGCGCGTCCACGTGCAGTTTCGTTCCCTTCGGAACCTTAACTATAGTGTTATACCCCAGTTGCCAATTGAAGTCGTAATGCGGCACGTTGAGCACGACTTCCTTCCGGCCGTCCGGATATACCAGCGTGTAGGTCATGTCTTTTCCGCGGAAGTGCATGTGCGGCATCATGTACACCAGCTCTACATCCTGATTAAACGTGACTTCAGCCGGCGGGCTCTCCCAATTCGGGTTGTTCGGAGGAATTGCGAAAAGCTTCGGATCGGTCGGCGCCGAGGCGCTCAGCGAGACGTAGCGACGCTCGGGCGGCTGTTTGGTCACGGTAAATCCGATCAGAACGTGATCGGTAACGGCAGTCCCATTGGGGGTGTAGTGCAGGTTGATGGTGATATCGCTGCCGGCGCGAACCAGCTTGGCGGCATGAAATTCGCGGTAATCGGCAACCGGATTTCCGGGTAAATAGCAATCTTCCGCCATGCTGCGGAACCGGTGATTCGGGGTGCCCGGCCCGAAAGTCGGCCCTTTGTCCGGCAGCGCGCTCCCCTCATCATCGCGGGGCTTGTCATCCCAGTAAGGCTTGAAATATTCGATGTCGGCAGTATGGGGATTGAAACCCAGGCACATGTGATGGGTAACTTCACGATGCTCCGGCCGGATCTGCACCGAGGTGATCCACGTGTCTTTCTTGAACCCAGTCGGCACCGTGATGGAGACCCACTCGATTACGTTGTTTTTCGGATGCGCCGGGACGTCATAAGTGGGGCCTTGCACGACAATGTCCGGCTGGATTTGCCAGCCCTCGGGCCATTTGACGGGCACCGGTGCATCCTTCGGATCTCCCTCGGGAGCGCCAGCATCCGCCCATTTGGCAATGGTTTCGATGTCGCTCGGCCTCAGCGATCGGTCATTCAAGAAATGACCGACCTGTGGATCGGCAAACCAGGGCGGCATCTTCCGCGTGGCCACCGCCGCCTTCATCGCTTTGGCCCAGGGCCGGACGTCTTTGTACGTCAGGAAAGACATGGGCGCCGCCTCGCCGGGACGATGGCAGGCCTGGCAGTTCTTCTGCAAAATGGGCAGGATGTCTTTGTGGAAAGTCACGGGCGCTGAATCCGCGGCGGCCAGAGTGCCTGTACCCATAATCACGATGAGGAATGCATTTCTGGACATGAGCCCTCCTGGCTAAGTGCGAAGCCGAAACCAGTATCGGGTCTCGTTGCGGACCTGTCAAATAGATTGTTCCTATCGCCCATAGGACCGTCCTATCGCCTTCTCATCGACGCCGCCGATAGTATCCATTCCGTGAATCGATTTCGGGCGCGAGGCCGCGGAGCGTATAGTAGCGATTAGTCAAAATCTGTGCTCAACCGGAAACTGGAATACCTGATGGCTCTGGCCAAGGAAGGCCACTTCGCGCGTGCGGCCGCGGCCTGTCATGTTTCCCAGCCCACCCTTTCCGCGGCGATCCAGCAGTTGGAAGCGGAATTGGGTGTGCCGATTGTTAAACGCGGCCAGCGGTTTCAGGGTCTGACGAATGAAGGCCGGCTGGTCATCGAAACCGCAAAGCGAATGGCCCAGGAGCGCGATCGCCTGCGTCAGCAACTGAGAGATCGGCACGACGGTTTCTCCGGCACCTTGCGCATCGGTGTTTTGGGTTCGACGGTGCCACTCTTGAAGAGCTTGACTCTGCCGTTCTGCGAACGCTTCCCAAATGTCAATCTGAGCGTCATGCTGCAGAGCCCGTTCGATGTTCATCAGGCTTTCGAAGCATCCTCCCTGGACGTTGTCATTACCTACCTGGATCAAGGGCTGCGGCGTTATTGCCGAGTTCAGGCCTTGTATACCGAACAGTACGATCTCCTCATTCGAAAGGGAACGGCTTTTCCCGGGCGAAGGTCGGTGGCTTGGGAAGATCTGACGAAACTGTCCCTGTGCCTCTTGTCTCCGGACAGTCCCATCTTCGGTAAGTCGGAATCGGAGATCCTGGCGGAGATTCTGACCAAGACTCCGCATATTGTTACCAACGCGATTTGGATGGTAATGGATCATGTCCGAACCGGAAAATGGGCGTCTGTGCTTCCGAGACCGGTCCGGATCATGGCGTCCGACGACCCGGAATTAGAAGCGATTCCGCTGCCGAAGATCGGTAAGCCTAGTTCGGTGGCGATTGCAATTTCCAAACGAGGACCTGTGTCGCCGCTTGCGGAGGCCTTTTTCGAGATTGCGACTTCGAGCGAGACCTCTTCCAAGTTGCGGGCTGTCCTCGGAATGAAGCAGGGTCGGCCGGCAGCCGGTCGCCAGGCCTTCGTTACTTGAACTCGAAGGCGGTCGCGGCAGGAGTAGATACGGCAACCCCAGTTCCCGATGACTGAACGTCTCCGCTAACCGCATAAAACCGGTTGCCGATGACCGCGCCGGCCACGCCGTGGCGCGGCGTCGCCATGGGCGGAAGGGTCGACCAGGTATTCGTGGCCGGGTCGTACGCCTCCAACACCCAGAAGGCGGTTTGTACGACGGGATCCTGCCAACTCGCCGCCGGCCACGTAGATCTTGCCGTTGTAAACCGCAGAGGCCACCGCACTCCGCGCCGTTGGCATGCGCGCGCCTGGCGGCTCCCAAATATCTGTCGACGGGTTGTAGATTTCCACGAGCGAAATGTCGGACGCAATCGAAATGAATGCGGCTCCAACACGCCCGCCGATTACGTAGATCTTCCCGTTGACGGTTCCGACGCCCATGTGGTTGCGCGGCGTCGGCACCGGCGTGCGCGTGCGCCACATGTTGGCTTTAGGATCGTACTCCTCCACCGTTCCCACCACATTCTGCCGGGTCGTGAAATTGATATAGGGTTCTTTCGCGCCCGGTGCCGTGGTTGCGCCGCCGATGACGTAGATCTTGCCGCCGGCCTCCGCGGCCACCGCTGCGCCGCGTTTGGTCGGCATCGGTGCTAGCACCATCCAAGAATCATTCTTGGGATCGTATTCCCAGGCATTGTTAATCGGTACCCAACCGGCGGGAGCCGGAGAATCCGGGTATACAAAGCCGCCGATTGCATAAATCTTGCCGTCATGTTCGCAAAACGCGACGTGGTGGGAGGGCAACGCCATGGGTTTCTTCTTGGTCCACTGATTGGTGGCTGGATCGTATTCATATACCAGGCCTGCCGGATGCCAGAGCGGGATTAGGCCCGAAAAAACGTAGAGCTTGCCATTGGCGGCCTCGCCCATCACCTCCTCCCGGGGGTCAGGAAACGGAGCTAGGTCCACCCATTTGCCCTGTCCGCGCACCAACGGGGCGCATAGCGTGAGGAGAAGCAGTACGAAGGATTTGAGGCTTGCGGTTCTGTTCATGGCGTTGCGTCGACGACGGATTTTTCCGGATTAATGAGGAAGGTCCAAATCAAGGCGCCCAGCAGCATGACGCCTGATGTAATGAAAAAGGAAACATCCACGACCCTTTCCCGAAGTAGTAGCCAAAAACCAGCGGCGTGAGGGATGCAGCCAGGGCCCCTGCCATATTCATGACGCCGGTTACGGTGCCGTTGAATTGACCGCCGACATCCATAGGAACGGCCCAAGCAGGCCCGATGACGAATTCCAAGAAGAAAAATGATGTCGCCAGGAACAGCACCGATGCCAACGCACTCTCAGTTGTGGCGTCAGGTATTAGAAAAACGCCGGAAAGAAGAAATCCAAGCGCGGCAACAATGCTTCGGGCGAACCGGGCCTTACCTGTCTTTTTGAACATGAAATCGGACAGCGATCCGCCGACCAGATCGCCGGCCATCCCGGCAAAAAGTGGAATCGAGCCAATGACTCCGAGCGCCTGCAAGGTCATGTGCCGATGTTCGCGCAAGTACGTCGGATACCACGTCAGATAGAAGTTCGTTCCAAAGAAGAAACAGCAGTATCCGACCGCGATGAACCACATGTTTGACGAGCCAAGGATGCGTCGCCACGGCGCGGACTGTCGCGCGGCCGAGAGAGTTTTGATCGACCCATCTTGATCAAGCCCCCGAATCTGCGCCAGTTCAGCACCGATTTACTCGCGCGTGCTCTTCGGGACGGTTTCGGTAGTAAATGGCAAAAGCTATGGACCAGACCAAGCCGAGCGACCCGAAGATGTAGAAAATCGTGCGCCAGCCAAAGGCCAGCATGATACTTCCTGCGACGAGCGGTGTCACCGCCACCGCAAAACGGCTGAAGAAATGCGTCGTGCCCTGGATGCGTCCACGCTCCGATCTGGGATACCAGAGTTGCATTCCTCGGCTGGCGACTGGAAAGGCCCCGGCTTCGCCCAGTCCGAGAAGAAAATCTTGCGGCAAACAACGAGCCAAGCCCAAGCGCGGCACCCGTCATCATGGCGGCGACCGACCACCAGGACATGATTGCCGTGAGGACTTTCTTCGGGCCGAACCGGTCCCCCAGCCATCCCGCCGGGATCTGTCCCAGCGCATACGACCAGGTAAATGCGCTCAGCACTAACGCCCATGCTGTTCTTGCTTAATCCAAAAGCCTTTGCGATCTCGGGCTGAGCGACCGAGATATTGCTCCGGTCCATGTAACAGATGAGGTACATCAGGCTGATCAAGAACAAAATCAGCCAGCGCGTTTTGGTCGGCGCGGAGAGTGTTTGTCCAGCTGACGTGGTTGGCCCGGTAGCGGTCGTGGTTTTCGCCTTCAACACGTTGGTCTAAGCGAGCGATGGAATCTGGGCGTTTTCTTTGACCGTGATCTCAACCGGTTGCCCGCTCTCCGCGGAAAGATCCGCAGCCTGGTACACCTGCATCACCATCAGGGCATGCTCGGGCGTCACAAGCGGTTGCTGGCCGGAAACGACACACTCCAGAAAGTGAATCGTCTCGGCCGCCATTGGACCTGCGTAGACGTGACCGAGGCTTTCTCCCGGCATCGAGGAAATTGGCAATTGAATTCCCTTCTGCATGGTGGTGACATAGACATCGTGGTGCGTGTCATCGACCATCACTGCTCCTTCGGTGCCCACCATCTCGATCCAGCAGCTTGAGAAATTGGGATAGGCCGGCGGGAGCACCCACCCCGCACCGATGGTGAAAGCGGTGCCGTCGTCCATGGTTACGACAATCGACGCGCAGTCGGGGAAGTTATACTGCGACCCCATGATCTTGCGAACTTCTTGCGCATAGACACGGATTGGTTTCCGAGGGGCAAGGCACCACAGTACGAAGTCGATATCGTGGGTTGCCTCCATCGCCGCTGGCGAGAGTTTCACACGACCCCCAATCTTCTTGCCGAGGTTGCGGGTAATATGCCGGCTGACCAATGCCGTTACCGGTTGCCCGATACTGCCGTCGTCAATGGACCGTTTAATGTAGGCGAACTTGGGGTTGAACCGTTGCGAATAGCCGATCGTAAAGAGCAGATTTTTGGAATGCGCCAGCGCGATTAGTTCATCGGCCTCTCGAAGCTCCAGCGCGATCGGCTTCTCCAGAAATACATGCTTGCCCGCGCCTAGGCTTTCCTTCGCGATGGGATAATGTGTGGGCTCGGGCGTGGTGGAAATGAACACGGCATTGATGCTGTTGTTGTCAAGCAGAGTTCGCTAGTCAGCCGTGGCGGTGACCGGTTTGGTAAGAGCCGCTACTTCTTTGAGTCGCTCCGGTTTGATCTCGGCAATATGCAGATCGCGCACGAAGGGACTTTTCGCACAGGTTTCGGAGCGGATCCCTCCACACCAGCCCGTGCCAATTACTGCGACGTTAATCGGAGAAGGCATATCCTCAGTGTGATCCTTAATTCGCCCGGCTGCCTTTCGGCGGGTTCTTAAGGCTCATGTAAACGGCCTCCACGAACATGTCAGTCGTCCATGGACCTGACGTCGCGCCGAAGCGATCGTCATAATCGGCCGTAACCCTTGCCGTCTTGGTCTTTTCCAGACTGGCGCCGGTCTTTATCAGGTCTTGAACACGATCGCGCACGATCACCAGCATGTCCCGATACTCAGCCACCTCCCACTCGTCGCACAAACGCCCATGCCCAGGAACAATCAGCGTGCCACCTTCTTCATCGTGCTGGTATACAGTACGGTCGAGAATGTGATTAAGCGCTTCGATCTCACCTTGGATGCTGCCACTGTTTTCTATATCGATATGAGGATAGGTGGTTGTCGAAAAGAGATCTCCGGTTGCGATCACATCGGAGTGGCGGAAATGGACAATCGTGTCGCTGTCTGTCGTTGCGTTGGGTTCGTAGAAAATCTCAACCGCTTCGCCATTGTGAAATTTCCTTCTACGGCCTTGAAAAAACGTGTCGCTGGGCATGCCTTCCGTCGGGCTTTTCAAAGCAAGCAGATGGTTTTGAACGTTCTGGTGGCCTATGATTGTAGCGCCCCGCCCCGCATCGGCGAACTGGCCCGAAAAGAACGATCCCTCAACACTGGGGTCGTGGCCGGCCGCGCGAAGTTTCACATTCCCGCCGGTAAACTCCTGGCTAAAATTCGTATTGACAATGAACTGGATCGGCTTGTCAGTAAGTTTGCGAATGGCTGCAACCACTTTATCCGTAAGCTGGCCTGCTCCGCTGTTAACCACCAGTGGAGCTTGATCGCCCACCTGGACGGCAATATTCCCGCCGTCGCCCACCAACATATAGAGGTTTCCTTGGACCGGTTGAACATGAATCTCGCCGTCATGTGGGTTCGGGTCGACGGCGCGGCTGGCATGCGGCGGCCCCGAAGAAGGCGTCAACTCCGCTTTGACCGCGGTTTCCATCGCCTGCGGATCTTTGAATTTTGCCAGAAGCTCCGGATAGATCGTCTCCGGGCCGCCAAGGGTACCGAGCAACGGTATGCGCTTACTGTCTGCAAACTCCCGCAGGAACGGATGTTGACCCCACAAATAGCTCTCAACCTGGTCTTCGCGCCGGCCTAGAATCTGTTCGCCGTCATCGCACGCATATAGCCAGGTATCCGGCTCCTTCACATTGCGCCCGAGAGTGTAGGTTCGGCTAAACGGCTCGGCCAGATATACCGGATCGTTTACGACCGCAAAGTAGGTGATCCTATCGCCATGTCGGATGAAGTGCTCTGTTACCGTGGCCTCGTCGCTTTGCGCCAAGCCATTCGCACGAATCCAGCCGCGCTTCAGGTGAGTCGTATACACGGTCAGCGCGTTGCCGTCGTACTTCCCCGTCGAAAATCCGGACCAGGTATGTTGCGCGTAAGCCGGCGGATGAGGACGATCATCCATCCATATGGTGCGGAGGCCCTCGCTGATTTGCCAGTAATGTTTGATCGAGATCAGGCGCTGTGTGAACGGGTCGCGCTCCTCCCAAAACCGCAGGTTGCCGGGTTGATTGTACGTATAAGGAACGGTATACCCCATGCATTGGTGCTGCCGCCCCTGGATGCGCGCAGCGCTCCAGGCCAATGCGTACAATCGACCGGCCTCGTTTACGGGGATCCCACCGAATTCCACGAGTGCGCCGGAAGCCGTGATCAGCCCGGAGTCTTGCCCCGGTTGCGGATACCAGGTTCCCGACATGTCGATTCCTGCCGGGAGATTAGTATGGCCGGAGAAATCCAGCCCCTGTCCCCAAGCGAGGGCACTTAGACAAAGGAAACTGCACATGAAGAGCTTCATCTTACGATTCCCGTTTCGCTATCTTGCCGAACATGGCGTCGGATTCCAACCCTTTGCGTCTGGCTGCTTTCGATAATGAGAGGCGGTCAGAAAGGGTTGCGCGAGATAAACCGGATCCTCCACTGTAGTGGTAATAACCAAGTAGGCGTCCCCGTTGGGCTCGCTGACGAGATCCAGATATTCGGTCAAGGTGGCATTCGCGCTGTACGGTACACCGTTCTTACGTAGATATCCGGGCTTGAGATGGGTCGTTACCACTTTCAACGAACCTACTGGAGTCACTCCTCGACCCACCGGTACCATCTCCCACAACGCTCTTGAAAACCCTTGCCAACTGGTGGAACCTTGAGCGTCGGCAGGTGCGAAGTGCAGCACTCGGGTCTGTTGGCCGGCATCCGCTTCGATCTTCAACGTCTGATCGTCCTGCCAGGTAATATGCAGCCGTCCGGGCACGCGCATCAGGTTCGGAGCGCCGTAACTCTTGCATTGCTCTCCAGTAGACTCGTCCTTAGCCGGGTCCCATGCGTCCGCAAGTTTGCGCCCCTGTTCATTCAGCGCCACACCGGTATAATCACCCTTAGGTGGAGTGACCATCCGAAGCCGCCAGTCTTCCGTGACGACCGACACCCAGTACCCAGTGATATCGTAGAGCGCCCCTTGCCTCGGAGTTTTAGGGACTTCCGGTGATCCACCGCGTCCGCCCCGGCCCTGACCGTACGCGCCTGTAGCAACGATCAATCCAAACCAAGCCGCCAGAGCTAAACTCCCTCTCAAACGCTTATGTAGGTGACTTTGGCCTGACCTCTGCCGACCTTCCTGGATAACGGATTTGGGCGTCAATGAAGTGATCGCTCCGAAGTGGTCTATTGAACCCAACTATCGTAATGCGCCTGAGGCGAATCTGTACAATGGATTGTCCCGATCCTAGCTATCCGCCATCCCGATAGCTCTTCAAAAGCAGATATTGACATTGCCAATACCAACCATCCAAACAAACGATTTTACAGATGGCCGCGACACGCATATAGTTTCTGTCTGAATCGAACTGCCGCGGCGAGTAAGACGGCGGCTGTCTACTCCGGCGCGAAAGCCTTAGGGGAGGGTTACGTGAACATCAAGCTGCTTGTTTCGCTCAGTCTCATTGCGGGCGCCATCGCCTTCGGCCAGGAGGCCGCGCAAATTAGCGGCGTCGTAACGGACCCCTCCGGCGGTGTTGTTCCGGGCGTTGAAGTCAGCGTCACCCAAACAGATACGGGCGTGAAGCGAAATGCCGTCACCGATGCCACCGGGCTCTACACAATTCCAAATCTTCCCCTCGGGCCCTACCGCCTGGAGGCAATGAAGATGGGGTTTCGCACATTCGTCCAAACGGGAATCGTTTTGCAAGTGGGAAGTAATCCCACGATTCCTGTAACGCTGGGAGTCGGAAATGTCTCGGAACAAATAATTGTCGAAGCGAATGCCAGCCAGGTGGAAACGCGCAACGCCGGCGTCGGTACGGTCATGGAAACCCAGAGAATTCTCGATCTGCCGCTCAACGGACGGCAAGCCACCGACCTAATCGCTCTTTTCGGGTTAGCAGTTGTTACGGCCGCGACACCTCCCACTTACACCATGAATACGGGGCCAAGCATTGCCGTCGCCGGAAGCATGAGTTGGAGCATCCAATACAATCTCGATGGGGCGCCGCATCTGGACACTTATGTGGGCACGCCCATGCCGCTTCCGTTTCCCGATGCTTTGCAAGAGTTCAGACTCTCGACAAGCGCTCAGGATGCTTCGAGCGGAGGCCATTCCGGAGCCGCGGTCGATGCGGTAACAAAATCCGGGACCAATGCGTTTCACGGGGACCTGTTTGAGTTCTTCCGGAATTCGAAGTTGAATTCACGCGACTTTTTCGCCCGCGAATCAGACGGCCTGAAGCGCAATCAGTTCGGTGGCACGTTTGGCGGCCCAATCCGGAAAGACAAGCTGTTCTTCTTTTTGGGTTACCAGGGAACTACCATTCGTCAAAACCTGGTGAGCGGCATCGCCTACGTTCCGACGACGGCCGAATTAAGCGGGGATTTCTCGCAGTACATTGCAGCCGGGTGCCCCAGTGCTGCGGCGGTGGCGAACTCTCCTGCGGTTTTAAGTCACTTTAGCGGACCGTTCACAATGAGTCCCGCAGCTATTAAAATCTCGTCCTATTTACCCAAGACCAGCAATCCCTGTGGGTTCGTCCAGTTCGGCACTCCGGTGCATCAGAACCAGCTGCAGGCTCCTCTCCGCGTCGATTATCAACGCAGCCCTAAGCACAGCTTCTTTGCACGATATATGATCACCCGGATCGACACGGATGTGCCCTATAGCCTGACTCACAACATACTGGCCACAAACCAGGTCGGCCAAGATGATCAAGCTCAGGCGTTGGCGTTGGGAGATACCTATCTGATCGGTGCTCAGACGGTGAACTCCTTCCGCATATCGGGAACCCGAGTAGGCGCTCGCACTCCTGGGGCGATACCCTTCAAGCCCCAGGACGTCGGAATGAACTTTTACAGTTATTACGGGTTTGTGCCCATCCTGATGGCCGGCGTCGGATTCAATATCAATTTCCCGACGAATTTCGCAGTTGGCTCCGACACCATCACCAACTTCGGGGCGAACGATGACCTCTCGCTGGTGCGCGGATCGCACCAGTTCAGCTTTGGCGGTGGTGTCTCTCGCTCGCTCCTAAACGCGAACTCCTATGCGTGGTCCCAAGGATTCTTCGTATTCGCCGGAATTTTCGGAACACCTCTGATTGATTTTTTGACCGGGAATGTTGTGAATCTGCATCAGGCGAATCCGAATCCCGATAACGTAACGCAAAACCATATCGGGCTCTACGCTTCCGATACCTGGAAGGCTACTCGTAAACTCACTGTCTCCTATGGTGTCCGCTGGAATCCGTTTTTGCCCATGTCGTTTAAGCATGGCGACACCTACAATTTGAGCCTGAGCAATTTCTACAATAATGTGCGCAGCAAAGTCGTGCCCGGCGCTCCTCCAGGGCTACTGTACGTGGGCGACGCCGGCGTGAACGGCAAATCTGCGATGAACAACCAGTGGGGACACGTGGAACCCCGGGTGGGCATCGCCTGGGATCCCACCGGCAGCGGTAAGACAGCGATCCGCCTAGGCGGGGGTATCGCCTACGATTTCATCCGCATGGACATTCACGAGAACACTTCGTCGGTGGCACCATTTCGGATCACGGTGGTCCAGGGTTTCTCCGGGCCGGGTTCGCTGCCACTTGACAATCCTTACGCGAATTACCCGGGAGGCAACCCTTATCCCTTTAATTACAGTCCTCAGAATCCCACATTCCCCACGCTTCCCTACCAAGGCTTTCTTCCCATTGATCCGAACCTGAAAACTTCAGCCCAGTATTCCTGGAATTTCGGGATTCAGCGCCAACTCACTCCGAACCTGCTCGTCTCGGGTACCTATGTGGGAACAGAAATCGCGCACATCTGGACTGGCGTGGATCTCAACCCGGCGATCTGGCTTCCGGGAAAGCCGGTCATCGCCACTCCTTCCAGCGCAGCTCAGTTCGGCCAATGCGCGGCTCTCCTGGCCAATTGCGGCGGCAGCGCCGAAAATTTTCGGCGCCTGCTGGAGTTAACCAACCCTTCCGCTCCTAACGTGAATACCTACGGTTCGATCACCAGCCTGGATGCCAGCGGCACTCAGCATTACAACGGGCTTCTGCTGAACTCGCGGTGGCGGGCCGGCGACAACCTGAACCTCGGCGTCAACTGGACGTGGTCTCACTGCATCGGCCTGCCGGCCACCAATATCTCCAATCTCGCGGCAGTATATCCACACCAGCCTTACCAGAACAACGGCCCTCAGAACCGGCACCTGGATATGGGGGACTGTACCGGTAATGCGTTAGACATCCGGCACGTTGTGAATCTGACTGCCGTGGTGAACACGCCCAAGTTCTCCGGCACCTGGGCGCGCCGATTGGGCACCGGTTGGAACGTTTCCACCATCTATACCTGGCGCAGTGGCCCTCCGATAACTCCCCAGCTAAATGCAAGCACGGACAATGCCCTGAACGGTTTCGCCCCGTCGGGCGCCAATCCGGTTCCGCAACGCCCCAATCAGCTGTTGCCAAGCCTGTACGCCACCAATAAAGGACTGTCCTGCTCTCCCGCTCCTTGCGTAAGCTACCTTAACCCCGGTGCAGTTGGCGTTCCGGCACTCGGGACCTATGGCAATATTGGGACTAGCGCGATTCGAACTCCTGGGTTCTGGGAATGGGACCAGGCGATCACCCGCCAGTTCCCAATTCACGAAAGCGTGAGGATGGAGTTCCGGGCGGAAGCCTTCAACGTCACCAATACCGTTCGATTGGGTGCTCCCAATGCAACGCTTAGTGGTACATACGGCCAAATTACGAGCGATCAGCCTACAACCGGAGGAGGTACGGGCGTGAGCGCCGGCACGGGGGGAAGAATCATTCAGTTTGCGATAAAATTTCTGTTCTAATAGGCGGGGCGCGGACATCCCGCATCAATATGGACGAAGGATCGCGTCGCGCGTTTCTCAACGGGCTGACAGCCCTCGGCTGTGGAGTGCTGCTTTTAGGCAAGGACTCGATAGGACAGCCTGCCGTCTGGCCGCGGCGGATCGACGTCCATCATCACTTCACTCCACCGGCATATCTTCAATTCTTAAAAGCGCATAACCAGGGTGGCGGAGGAGCACCAGGTGGCCGGGGCGTTCTCACCAGCGCCTATTCCGGTTGGACCATGGCTGACGACCTCGAAGACATGGAGCGAAGCGGCACTGCCACTGCGATTCTTTCGATCACGATCCAGGCTTCTATTTCGGCGAAAACGAACGAGACGCGCAGAGTCGTCCGCGAGTGCAACGAATACGCAGCCGAACTGCGTTCCGAGCATACCGGTCGGTTCGGCAGCTTCGCCGCTATTCCAGCCACCGATACCGATGGCGCATTGCGGGAAATGGAATACGCGCTCGATGCCTTGAAGGCGGATGGAATCGGCCTGTTCTCCAACTATGGGACATTTGGCTCGGCGATGAAAAGCTCAAGCACCTCCATGAAGAACTGAACCGCCGCAAAGCGGTTGTCTATCTGCATCCCATCGAAGGGAACTGCTGCCGCAACATCGTGAAGGATGTGACCGATACGGTCGTGGAATATGGTGCGGACACCACCCGCGCCATCGCCAGCCTGATCTTCAGCGGGACGACCACGCGGTATCCCAATATCACCTGGATTTTCTCCCATGCTGGCGGTATGATGCCTTTCGTGATCGAACGCTTCGTGGCCGGCACCGTGGTGGAGATTGTTCCGGGAATCAAGACCAAGGGGCAAGGGAGCCTTCCACCGGCCAAAGTTCCCAGGGGCGTTCTGTACGAACTCAGAAAGATGTACTGCGACGCCGCGCAGGCGACCAATCCTGTGGCCATGGGTGCGCTCCGGAAAGTGGTTCCGATTTCGCAGATTGTATATGGAACGGACTACTGGTATCGCAGTGCGCAGGAAACCGCTCAGGGATTGACCACCAACGGTGTATTCACTACGGAAGAGCTCGAAGCAATCAACTGGGGGAATGCCTTGCGGATTCTCCCACGGTATCGCACGTAGCGCCGACAGACAGCTAAAGACCTTTTCTGCGGGCGATATTCACTTCGGTGCACGCCGACATCACATCCACAAACTTTTGGTAGTCCGCTTGGCCGAGCACAAACGGATTTGGTTCGCCTTTCTTCCGGTCCTTCAGTCTGTCCAGCTTCGGCTGAATCGGGTCCATCAACGGGTGGTTCTGAAGCTCTACGGCCACCTTCGCCTTCTTCGTCTGCTCCTTGAAGTGCGCGACCGATTTCAGGTAGGTCTGCAATCCTTCATCGGAGACGATTCCAGGCGTCAGGATGGTTCCGCCATACATGGCCGCCATATAGGTTTTGCCATTGTCTTTCACCGGAAAGATAAAGCCCATCGAGCCGGGCGTGTGTCCGGGAACCGCAACCGGCGTGATCTTGAAATCTCCGAGCGTAATCGGCTGGCCCTCGACGATCAGCTGGTCGTGCTTGGGCAACACCGGCGCAGGCCCCTTCTTGGGGGCGCCTCCTCCCCGGCCGACCGGCGGGTGTTCCATCAGATCCCAATCCACCGCCGCGATGTACACCTTCGACCCATAATGTTCTTGAAAATACCGTGTGCCTCCGAAATGATCAGCGTGACCGTGCCCCACCACGATAACCTTCACCTTCGTCGGATCCAGACCCAGTTTTTGAAATCCGGGCAGAAGCTGCGTCTCGGTCTGGTCGGCGGAGAGTGAATCAATCATCATCAGGCCGTCGGAGGTGCTGATAACGTATGCCGCCGTCCCCTGATTTCCGATCACGTAGACGTTATCGAAAATCTTGGTGGGTTCGATCGGCGGATCGCTGGGGCTATTGGGGCGCGGCGCCTCGCAGAAGAAATGCTCCTCACCTGCCCACATCGGGCCGCCGGCCTTTTTCGCCTTCTCGATGAGCGCTCTGACCGCCTCTGAATCCGGCTTGTCTGGAGCGGCAGGTGCAGGTTGACTGTACACCGGCTCTGCGGCGTTCGCACACAAAGAAAGAACCAGGATCGCGTTCCTGATCATATAGCCTCACTGGGACAATTTTAGTGGATTACTCCGCCGGCGGGATCGCGTACGCGCTTATTAAAAAGATCGACTTCATCGGCCGGAGCACAGAGATCCTCCATCAGGCCCGTCCATCCGTCCACGGTCTTGATGGCGTCCCTCGCCAACTTGCGGAATTTCTTCGTTTCGCTGACCCACGGCCGTGTGTAAATCTTCGGGTCGGTAACGGTCATCGATAGCTCCAGGACATCGTACGCCGTCCGTCGGTATCGTTCCTCCAGGACCATGTCGACGCTGTGCGGATATCCGAAGTGATCCACCCACGTTCTCTCGTCCACACCCGTGGTGGTCACGATGAAAATGTCTCCGTCCCAGCGGCTGGCAGAATATCCCCACCATCGCGGCAGATCGGGGTCCATTAGCGGTTTACGTCCATCGGTCCAGATAGTGCGCATCCCATAACCCCACTCGAAATGCTGGATCATTCTGTCCGGCAAGACAATCATTTCCATTGGATCGGGATAGACCAGCGCGCGTGAAGGGCCCATGGGATTGCAGTGTTGGTAAGGGTCCGTGTCATTAGCCGGTGGGACCGCGCGACGGCGCCCGATGTGTTCCTCAGTGTGCGCGGCGGCATCAGCGCTTCCCAAAATGCGCCCGTATGAAGGTTTATTGGCGTCGAACATCTTCTGGCCGAGAGGCGTAAAGGGTGGGACATCCTTCGCAAATCCGCGGTCGCCACAGTCGCGGCACGTGCCGCCGCCACCATAGCCCCCCGGCGAGCCATTGCGCGACCAGATACCAGAGATATCGTGCTTATCGTATGGCTTGTTGTCATTGGCCGGATCGTGAGCAAGGAAACCGCCGCGGCCGCCCTGCGCCAATAGGAGCGGCTGCAATAACGCAGCGGTGAATAGAACGATGCCGGTTTGAACTGAACTCGTCTTCATGGTCGGACCACTACTCCTTCTTCTGTTCCGAGCCGCCGGGAGGCGTCGCACCGCCTTGCGGAACCTCGCCCGGCCCGCCTCCTGCCACGCCAAGCAGCACGTCCCCTTTTTCGTTGAGAAGCTTGAGAATCGCGCCAACCTGCGTACCTGCTCGGGACGGTGCCACGGTAATCGTGATCTTCGTGCCAGGTGTTAACGCAGCCTCCGAGCGCTTTTTGCCCCATCCCCCTTGCACCAACTGCGATGGATTGGGATAGAACTCACCGCTCCAATGCACAACCGCTCCCTTCTCATTGGTGACATCGAAGAAGAGTTGCGGGTGCGGGTTCGCATAATGGAATTCGGTCACCGTTCCTTGCAAGGTGATGGGCTTCGATAAATCGTACGAGGTGCCGGTTCCGTGGTGTGCCACCGCCGGAATCCCAATGGATAACAGCGCGGCGCTGACCAGATGCATTTTTGAAATTTTCATAGATGTTCTTCCTCTAGCGTGGTACCGCCTTGGCTGGAGCCAGCACTGCCGGGGCGGGCTTTGCAAATCTTCCATTGTCGATCGCGACATCGGATTGGAATTCGTTTACCTGGTAAATCGATTGGCCGTTCGTCCATGTCACGGTCCAACGAAACGGACGCTTGATCCCGTTGATATCGCGGTAGTCCGCATAATCGATCTGAATGGGATTCGTGCCAACTGCGGTGCTGGAATACCGCAACTGCCGAGCCAGAAGCCCGGTCTTCAGATCGAAGAACAACTTTACTCGGGTCTTGCCGGCGCCCGTAGCCTCGATCACTTCCACGTCACTGTCCCCGATGGTCGTGACTGGGAAGCCGGACCGCCATTGGCTAAGTGCCTGTTTAAGCTGCGATGGAAACAACAACTGCGCTTCGATTCGCGCCCCATCTAACTCGGCGCCTGGCGCGAGCGGTAGAAGCGGAACCGGATTGCTCGGCGACGCCACCCAGCCTCCGCTACCATTAAAGACGGTAGTGCCATCCCCATTTTGGGTGTGAATCACAGTGGTCATCTGCGCGGGAGCTTTGGCATAGAGCTCGAACGGTACCTTCTCATGGTAGGTGTCGTATCCTTCATAGGTGCCCTTTGCCATCACGCTGGTGAGGGCAGAGAGGCGCTGTGGACCGCCTAACGCCGTGACAAACTTGTTGAGAATCTGATCGGCTGAGGGACCGCTCGCCGCCTGCGGTGGAATTTCGATTTCGTTCGGATCTTCTTCCGGCGTTCCGTATTGAATAGCCAGGCTCGGAAGATCCTTCGGACGCTCGTTGCCGTGATGGCAGGAGTAACAAGTGATCACGGGCCGGCCGCCAAAATTGCTCTGGTTGATCGTGTTCACCATTTGGATCATGGTCCGTGCCATACGTTTACGCGGCACATCCTCGGCGAACTTTTGCCAGTCTTGTAAGCTTTCCGCTACATGACAGTAGACGCAGTTCAAACCTAAGGAGGCGGAAAAGAACCCCATGGTCGCCATGAATTCGCCCACCGGAATGCCCTTCAGCATTTGAACGTTTTTGAAAACATCTTCCGCGAGCGGCTGTTTGTCGGTCGCGGAAGACTGCCCGGCGAGCTCAGACCACCCGCCTGCCATTACGACGGCCGCGACCATCAGCGACCTTTTCTTCCAATTCATCGACCGAGTCTCCCTACCGCGACGAATGCCAAAGCTAGTATATGATCGCGAGCCATAGCCACAAAATCGCTTGTGGCGATTACTCGTATCTCTGCGGCAGATAGCGCAGTCGTGTAGAATCACTACCCATGAATCGAAGACCTGCAATTGGTCCAGCGTTGGCTCCCTATTTGCTCGGCGTGGCACGGATCATCATCGGCCTCCTGTTCCTGCAGCACGGAGCTGAGAAGCTTTGCGGATTCGCGGTTGGGCGAATCGACCATGACTTCGGCACACTACGTGGATTCGCTGGCCCGTTGGAAGTAGCCGGGGGCACACTGATCGCCTTGGGGCTGTTCACCCGCTTCACCGCATTCATTCTGTGCGGTGAAATGGCCGTGGCATATTTCAGGTCGTGGGCGCCCCGAGGATTCTTTTCGATTCAGAACGGCGGCGAGGAAGCCGTGCTCTTCTGCTACATCTACTTGTGGCTCGTTACTGCCGGAGCCGGCGTGTGGAGCCTCGACCGCCTGATGGGAGAGAACCGTTCTCCTCAAAGCCGCACGATCCAAGAAACGATCACCTCATAGGAAGGGTACGGTCGCTCGGTCGTTCGAATGCTTCTCGGCTTCACATTTTGCCTCCACGGATTTCGGCTTGCCTTCGGCGTAGCACGGAGGATGAAGGCGAGAAGTACGCTGAACCAGAATCGAATAATGCGCGATTATGTTCGGCGGATCGCATCCGACGGCAACTCCGAGTTCTGAATCCTCCCAAAGGTCGCAAGCGTCTTGGCAAAGTCAGGAAAACCCAAATCCGCTCGGCTGCCATTCGGTCGGAAGGGCTGAGGGCGAGGGCCAGCGCTGGAGGTGCGCGCAGTACCCGTTCGGCTCCGATCCGCGGTTCGGCGCGACGCACGAGCGCGTTGACGGGGTGAGTCGGTCCGTCCGCCTGACGCCTGAAATGATCGCGCCGCCGCGCGTGCGCTACCGCGACCGGCGCTCGACTAGCCGCTGTTGCGCAACCCAGCGGCGATTCCATTGATGGTCAGGTGAATCCCGCGCTTCAGGCGCTCTTCGCCGCGTCCGGCGCGATAACGCCCCATAAGCTCGATCTGCAAATGGTTCAGCGGATCCAAGTAGGGGAAACGATTGCGGATCGAGCGCGCGAGCAGCGCGTTCTCTTCCAGCAGGTTGGTCTGGCCCGTGATCGCGAGCAGCGCGTCGATGCTCGCCTTCCATTCCGTCCGCAGGCGGGGAAAGATCGATTTGCGCAACGCCGTGTTCGTCACCAGGTCCGCATAGCGCGATGCGATGGCGATATCGGTCTTCGCCAGCACCATATCCATGTTCGAAAGCAGCGTGCGGAAGAAAGGCCACTCGGCGTTCATCTCTCGTTCGGGCTGCTCAGAATACAAGTTTGAGCGCGAGCTGGATCGAGCGCGGGCCGCCGATTTGATAAAGCGGACTAAACCCGCCATTCGCGCCACCAGAGCCGAGGCTGCCTGCAAGTGTTTGCGTCGAGCGGCCAAAAAGAGCATCCGTCAGAACGTTGTCGGGAGGGCCGAAGTTGGGGTGGTTAAAGATGTTGAACAATTCACCGCGAAACCGGAGACCAACCTTTTCCGTAAGAGCAAACTGCCGCTGAATCGCCACATCCGCTTGCCAGGCTCCGAAGCGCTCATGCGATATCGCGGCGGCACCGCGAACTATTTGGACGTGCTCGACAGCCAGCGTTCATTGTTCCAATCCGAACTCACACTCGCGCAGGCACGGAACAATGAATACCAGGGCCTGGTTCAGCTCTATAAAGCGCTCGGAGGCGGCTGGAAGTGACTGGCGATTCTGTTCGTGCCACTACTGGTCTCGGGCCAAACCGTGCGGCAAAGGCGATGTAAGGACCTATTGCCAGCTTCCGAGCACAGTGCCGAGAGATCACTATGGCCACAAAAGAGAATGTCGGGCGCGGGCCGAACAGTGTGGATTCAACGCCGTTTGTGGAGTTACATCAGTCCCTCGCCAGCCGTACAGCGGCCATCTCTCCATTCGTCGACCGACTCATGGGGTTCATCAGGCTGTTCATGGAGAGATTCGGCATGGCTAGGGACACTGAAGGTGAAATTGAAATCGCCATATCCGAGGCGCTCGCAAATGCTGTGATCCACGGCAATCATGAGAACACGCATAAGAAAGTCGATGTCATCTGCCGCTGCCGCATGGATGGAGAGGTACTGATTACCGTGCGGGATGAGGGCGACGGATTTGAGAGCAGTGCAGTTCCAGATCCGACCGAATCCGATAGGCTATTTCTCACTTCCGGTCGCGGACTTCACCTCATGAGAGCGCTGATGGACGAGGTCTCGTTCGAAGAGAACGGTACCGTGGTGCGCATGCGAAAACGAGTGAAAATCTCGCGTGGGCCGCTACCGATGAGCAAACCAGAAATCAGGATAGTTACACCAAAACTCCTCGATGTCGGGACGACGTTTCCGGATGGATTGCCCATACTTGAAGCATGAAGCCGGTACTACTGAGTTGGGCGGACCGCACAGGGCACCGTGCCCAGCCTGAGGACACCGCGCTCCGCCTCTCCACCACTCCTCTGTCGGACCCTGCTGAGATTCTCCGACGCATGCCCGCCCAGGCTCTATCGCCTGCACTGCTCGAACTGCTCGATTGGATGTCGAGCTCCATCCTGCTCACCGAATACAGTCCGGCAGAGGAGTTGAGAGAGATCGCGACGGCCAGGCCGGCTCTTAAGGAGGCTGCATGACATTCAACCAGGCCAACGAGCCACTCGGACAATGGATAAAGTTCGAGCACTCCCGATTGCACTCGGTGGAGGGGTGGCCGGCCAGTCCATATAAGGACGCAGTGCTTGCCGCGATTCGTTCCACATTAAGAAGGTTTGAGGCAGAGTCCCCGGCGCCTGAACCGCCGCAGTGCATGGTTTGCGCATCCAGAAAAGCTGCATCCGTGGTGCTGGAGTTTCCTTCCCGATCACGAGCGTCCTCCGCTATCACGCGCTTGGCGGCGTAGCGCTGATCACCGCGGGCGGTGATTGAAAATGCTTAACGAGGCAGTAGCGAGGCATAGACCTCCCGCAGGTCTCCTTCACGCTATCGGAAGAACGGCGAATTGAGGAATCTGCAATTGAGTCCCTCAATGGTTTTGTCGGGGACGGCGGAGGTCGCTAACAGACCGTCGACGAAACGTCACCATCTTTCACGACGACCGGGTCATGCTGGTACCAGTAATGCGTTCTGGTGAGCACGGTACGCCCCTTGTCCCTCCGGGTCCTTGAGGCCGGTAGCCGAGTCGACGCCCTGACGTACTTGGGAGCTGCCGCCTCAGGAATCGACTTGTTAGTTACAGGTGTAATGCGCGATGGTGCAGGTGCACAACTCGCGGTTGAAGCATTTGAACTGCGTCAAGCTCTGGTGATGATCGTCGTGGCGTCCCATGCTTATCCAGTAGGCACACAAGACCACCTTGCGATTCTGCTTGAGCCGGTTTCGGATGTGGAGCTTATCGGCACGGCACGGGCGCTATTGTTACAGTAGTTGGGTGTCGAAATCCCCCACGGCGGTGGTCGTGCTCATCAAACCCGGACCGGCGTTTCTGGAGCATTAACGAGCTGGAATTCGACTTCTATTGTTGCAGGGGTGACGACGGGGACTCCGTTCTTCGTTCCAGGCAGAAAGCGTCACTGGCTCATGGCATCGATTGCCTTCGCATCGAGTCCGTATCCCAAGCCTTTCAACACCCGGATGCGGTGTGCGCGCCCATCCGTGCCAACTTCAACGTACAAAAGTACAGCGCCTTCAACCCCGGCTCTCTTCGCTTCCTGGGTATATTCCGGGTCGGCCTTCCTGATAACCGCAGGCGTCTGAACGCTAGCCACCGGGAACTCGAATTGAGGTCCAGCGGAGTAGGACTGCGCAGTAGCTGCGGCAACGCCGATCAGCAGGAACGCTGCGGCTCTCATGTCCTCACAATAGCACCGCAAATCCCCCGGAAAAAGGGCGGCTGGCGAGCGTGTTGTCTGAAACGTGTCCGACGTAGAGCCGCGGCGCGGGCATATCAGCGGCGCGTTGCAACAAATTGATAACCAAATTCAAGTCTCAGCAACGAGAGGGCGTGCCGGAAAACCGGCAGCGGGTGCCCGCCCTGATCAGC
>Ga0207090_1053_pt1 | contig 30326 bp, 21 predicted proteins | sample Alteio_BWMinHeat_50_FD_153565 | JGI IMG/M metagenome (GOLD analysis project Ga0207090, IMG submission 153565) | Enriched cells from forest soil in Barre Woods Harvard Forest LTER site, Petersham, Massachusetts, United States -... | ecosystem: Environmental > Terrestrial > Soil > Temperate forest >...
ATCACGCGCATTTGCTGATCAGCAGGGGTCGCACGTCTTGATTCCTCACGAACCACGGGCTGGCGCCCTCGATATCCCCGGCGGCCAGCCGCGGAGCGGCGATAGCGTGCAGCCACGGCTGAAGGCCGTGGTTCTAATTGCCACATTCTTCAGCCGTGGCTACGCTCTATCGCCGCTCCGCGGCTTCCATTTGACGGCAGACAGATCCGGGCCCATAATCCGACCATCCACACTCCAGGTACGAGGGGATCAGCTATGAACATTCTCAAACGCACGCCGGTCACGTTGCTGGCGGTTTTCCTGACTTTTACAAGCCTTGCCGGCGCTCAATCCACAGCTCTCACGCAGGCGATACCGGTCGATCCGCAAATCACGATCGGTCATTTGCAGAACGGGCTTCAATATTATGTTCGCGCCAACAGGAAGCCCGAAAAGCGGGCGGAACTCCGGCTGGTCGTCAAGGCGGGGTCGGTGCTGGAGGATGACAATCAACAGGGTCTGGCACATTTCGTCGAGCATATGGCCTTTAATGGCACGCAACACTTCCCGAAGAACGACATCATTCAATTCATCGAATCGCTGGGAATGCGCTTTGGCGCGGACCTGAATGCCTACACCAGCTTCGACGAGACCGTGTATATACTCCAGGTCCCGACGGACAAAACCGGAGTCATGGATCAGGCGCTGACAGTCCTCGAAGACTGGGCGCACAACGTCACCTTCGATCCCGTTGAAATCGACAAAGAGCGCCCCGTCATCATGGAAGAATGGCGCCTTAGCAGAGGCGCGGGCGCGCGCACTACGGACAAACTCTTTCCGCTCGTACTCAGGGGTTCGCGCTATGCGGATCGTCTGCCAATCGGCAAGACCGAAATCATTCAAAACTTCAAACCGGACGTATTGAAGAAGTTTTATACGGATTGGTATCGACCCGATCTCATGGCCGTCGTCGCTGTGGGGGATTTCGATAAATCCGCGGTCGAGAATCTGATCAAGTCGCACTTCGGATCCATTGCGGCGCCGCAAGCGGAGAAGCCCCGGCCGACCTATGACATCCCCGATCATGCAGGCGCGATTTACGCCCTGATGACGGATAAAGAGATGACGTCCACTTCCGTCGAAATCGAAAACCTGATGCCGGCGCGCAAACAGGGGACCGTCGGCGTTTATCGGCAACAGATCGTCGACAGCCTCTTCTCCAGCATGCTGTCCGCCCGATTCTCGGAGATCGCTCAGAAGGCGGATGCGCCGTTCCTCGGAGCCGGTGCGGGCCGCCAGTCCTTCGTTGCGCATACGAAAGACGAGGCCTCGTTGGAAGCGCGCGTCAAAGAAGATGGAATCGAGAAGGGCATTGACGCGCTGCTCACCGAGGTTGAACGGGTATCGCGATTCGGCTTTACCGCGAGTGAACTCGACCGGCAGAAGCAAAACATTCTGCGCAGCTACGAACGGCTGGTCATCGAAGACATCAACCGCCTATCCAACAGCAGAGCGGCTGAATACATTCGTAACTTTATCGAGGATGAGCCTTTGCCCGGAGCCGAACTGGAGCAGGCGTACAACCAGCGCTTCCTCCCCGACATCACTCTCGATGAAATCAACAAGGTCGCGAAAGAGTGGTTCTCCGACCGAAACCGCATCGTCACCGTTATTGCGCCGGAAAAACCGGGACTTGTTATTCCAAATGAAACCAGGCTGACTGCCGTCATCAAAGCCGCGCCCGACAAGGAATTGAAACCTTACGTCGATACCGTTACCGCCGGCGCGCTGCTCGATCCGCTTCCCAAGCCGGGAAGCGTTGTCAAGGCCACGACCAGGGAGGCGATCGGGATCACGGAATGGGAATTATCGAATGGCGTGAAGGTTGTCCTGAAGCCGACGACGTTCCGCGAAGACGAAATTGCGTTTCGCGCATTCAGTCCAGGCGGCACGTCTCTCGCAAGCGACAAAGACTACGCCGCGGCGAGCAGTGCCGCGCAGGTTCTTGCCGCCGGCGGCCTGGGTCAGTTCAATGCGATCGATTTGCGAAAGGTCCTCACCGGTAAAGTGGCGAGTGCCGGAGCCACCATCAGCGAACTCGAACAAGGCGTGACCGGCGGCGGCTCGCGTAAGGATCTCGAGACGATGTTCCAGCTCATCTATCTCCGGTTCACTCAGCCGAGGGCCGACGCAACCGCGTTCACTGTGCTGACCACGCAGGCCAGGACTGCGCTGGCCAACCAGACGGCATCGCCCGCATTTGCGTTCAACCAGGCGCTGACGACAATCATGGGCCAGAATCATCCGCGCCGGCGCGTGACGACTGCGGCCACCATTGATGAATGGAACCTCGATAAGTCGCTCGCGTTCTATAAGGACCGCTTCGCAGACGCAAGCGGCTTCACGTTTGTCTTCGTCGGAAGCTTCGACCTGCCGGCAATAAAACCGCTGGTCGAACGGTATCTCGGCGGATTGCCTTCCCTTCATCGAAACGAAACCTGGAAAGACGTCGGGGCGCGGCCGCCCACGGGCGTCATCGAAAGGAAAGTCGAGAAAGGCATCGAGCCCAAGAGCCAGACCGCAATCCTGTTCACGGGACCGTTCGAATACGATCCGGCACACCGGACATCTTTGCGCGCAATGACGCAGATCCTGCAGACCAGGCTGCTGGAGACGATTCGTGAGGAACTTGGCGGTACATACAGCATCACCGTGGGTGGCAACGGCCAGAAGATTCCGAATGAGGAATACCAGGTTGCGGTCCAGTTCGGCTCCGATCCCCAACGCACCGACGATCTCATCAAACGCGTCTTCGATGAGATCGAGAAGTTCAAGACCGGCGGCCCCACCGAAAAGCAACTGAACGACGAGAAGGAAGCGCTCCAGCGGGAATTCGAGACCAGCAGCATGCAAAACGGCTACCTGCTCGCTCAAATCGCCGGTAAGTATCAGATTGGTGAAGATGTCGCGGGCATCTGGAATGCTCCGGAGCTATACAGGAAGCTGGATGCTGCAACCATCCAGCAGGCAGCTAAGACCTACCTCAACATGGATAACTATGTGAAGGTTTCGCTGTTCCCCGAAAAATAGGGAAGTAACCACAGAGACACAAAGACACAGAGAAAGCCTGCGGAAATTTTGAAATTGGACGAATCCTGCATCTCAAATCCGAAGTCAGAAATTTCTGATTTCGGATTTGAGATGCAGGATTCGTCCAATTTCAAAATTTCCGCAGGCTTTCTCTGTGTCTTTGTGTCTCTGTGGTTACTTCCCTACCAGGTGTTCCGCATCCACGTTGAATTCGTTGCAAACGTATTCGTGAATCTCCCAATTGAGAAGCAATGTGAACGTGCGAGTGAAGGTGTGTGATTTGGTGAATGCCTTCGGATCCTCCAGCGTGATTTCCACCTGCAGGTGTCCGAGATCCGGACGCTTGTAACGTTCAGTGACGCGCAATTCTTCGCTGTGCGGCACGCCCTGGCCATTGAGCCATGTCTTGTCGTTGAAGCCGACCGTGTCGACGACAAGCGTGTCGCCGTCCCATTTCGCGATCGAGTCACCCATCCAGAGCGGCTCAAGGTTCTTCGGGTGGCCGCGGCCGTCGAGGAACAATTGACGATAGCTGTGGACATTGCCCTCGTCGAGGATCACCACCAGCGTTGGCGTCTGAACGAACTTTTGCGGAAAGGGCGAAATACGCGGCACGCCGGCAGGAAGGCAGTGCCCTTCCGGATCGTCTTTGCTCAGATTGGCTCGGCGCTCCTTATATATGGCGTCCGCCCAGGGTTGAAGTGGAACCTGGCCAAGAGTCGCGAAGCTGAAGCCGGGATCCCACACTCCCGAGAAATCCACTTTGCCATCCGGCATGTGCGGCGCCGGACCAGTGGGCGCCTTATCGTTGCCAAGATTGCCATTCCGAGGAACGGGCCCCTGCGCGATTGCCAAAGCCGGAACCAGAATCAGCGCCAGAACCATCGCTGCAAGCTTATTTCGCATCGTCCGCCGATGATCCGACAAACACCTTGCGTCCGTCGGCCTTGGTAATCAGTTTCGAGTTCGCGTGCATCGATCCGTCCGAAAGAGGTTTTCCGTCTTTCGCCAGATAACCTTGTACCGTAACCTGCTCGCCCACCGTCAACGAGTCTCTGGACCATCCCTGCCGCGCCAGCGCGTTCGGACTAAGGGATTCGAACGCCCATGTTGTAACTTTCCCGCTTTCATCTTTGACATCGACAAAAACGTAAGCGTGCGGGTTCACCCACGCGACTTTCGCCACGGCTCCCTTCACCGTTATCTGCTTGTTCGAGTCATACTCGGCCGCAAATGAGTGGTGCGCCAATGCGGACGAGGCCGTCAACAGGATGACGGCCGCAACCAATCCTGCACCCGATTTAGTCATGCTCTTACCTCCGTGGGAAGCCGCGAGTCCTGAGCGGCACTCTATCGCATACCTATCGGGTTTTCAACCCGCCGGTGGTAACCTGTTGGGCGCAAAAAGGAGGGATCGTCGATGAAGCGAGGACTTGTGCTTGGGGCATTGATCTCAGTGGGTTGTCTATCGATGGTGGTTGCCGGATTTCAAGCGCCGCCGGCGGGGCCGACGCCGGCAGCTTTGGCCGCCACCAGGATCGAGAAGGTGAAGGACAATCTATACATCATTACCGGTTCGGGAATAGCCGACACGTCTCTGTTCAGTGGCGGTAACACGGCCGTTTTCATCACGGATGCCGGTGTCGTGGTTGTCGATACGAAACTTCCGGGATGGGGCAAAACGCTTCTCGAGCGGATCAAGACCGTGACCAACAAACCGGTCACCACGATCATCAACACTCACACGCACAGCGACCACACCGGCGGCAACGAAGCCTTCGGCACGATGGTGGATAGCGTCGTTCAGGAAAACACCAGGGCGAACATGGCCAAAATGGACGAGTTCAAGGGCGACAAGGCGAAGTTCCTGCCGAAGCGCACATACAAAGACAAGATGACTCTCGGCAAGGGCAAAGATGAAATCGACCTCTATTACTTTGGTGTCGGCCATACCAACGGCGACAGTTTCGTTGTTTTCCCCGCCTTGCGTACGATGCATGTCGGCGACATGTTCGCGTGGAAGGCCCTGCCATACATCGACACCGGGAGTGGAGGCAACGCCGTCGTTCATCCGCAGACGCTTGCGAAGGCTCTCGCGACGATCAAAGATGTCGACACGATCATCAACGGACACATTCCGGTTGGAACGTGGAACGATTTAAAGGAATACACCAACTTCACCCAGGACTTCGTGACCTGGGCTCAAAGCGAGAAGAAGGCCGGGAAAACAGTGGACCAGGCGGAGAAAGAATACAAGCTTCCCGCGAAATACAAAGGCTACGTCGTCTCGGTCAATCCGCAATATGGAAACCTGAAAGGAAACCTGCAAATCGTTTACGACGAAACAAAGTAGTGAAGAGCCACGGATTGAACGGATTCAACGGATTGAAATCCGCGGAATCCGTTCAATCCGTGGCTAATTTCCTTTGCAGGCGGCGGACACCTGGTTCAGAAACGACTGATACGTGGAATCGGCCAGGGCCTGCGGCAGCCGGCTTCCCAGAAAACGTCCGTACTTCCTGAAAGCGGACGGATCCTTCAGCATATCCGGCGTAATGACTTCCATCCTGCCAACGAAGGAACGTACGGTGTGGACGGGCGCCGGCTTAATGTTCAGCGGAAGAATCTGATCCACCGCGCGTTTCGGCAGCATGTAAAACACTCGAGTTCCTTCTTCAAACCACGAGTCGCGCCACGTCTCGACCATCGCCTGAGCTTCCTTCGCGTAAAGGCCGGACTCCGTCAGGGTCTTTTCCAACTCCTGGCGCAGCGATGCAATATCGCCGTTGATTTGTGGCCGGTCGAGCGTTACCTGCCCGCGAAACTCGTGTTGCACTCGAAAGCCGATCTTTCCCTCACGGTTCTCAAAAAGAACGATGGCAGGAATGGTATCGCCACCCGTATTCGCCACTGAAATCTTCCCGGACGATGTCACCTCTGCCGAAAGCGGCACCGGGAAGTTTCCAACGCCACGGTAGAAGAGAAACTTTTCGTCCTGGTTTCCCACACGCACCGGCAATGCATCGGTCTGGCGTGCGGCGTAATAGTGACTGACGCGGCCATCCGACGCGAACGTCGGCGTCGAACCCGGCCTCACCTTCACGTTGTTCCATTCGAGATGGCTTCCGGGGCCGCCTTTAATAGTCAACGTGTTTTCCTGCAGCGCCATCTGACCGACATCTGCGTGAGGATACCACTCCGAGATGAGACCACTCGGGAAGTCGACCTTGACGTTCAGATTCTCCTCGCGTGGAGAGTAGAAGTAGAGAACCGGCGTTTCCATGCGGACTTTGGCTTTCAAGCGGGTGGCTGCTTCCGCATAGGTTAATTGTGCGCCAAGATCCGGAATGTACTTGGATAGAGCATTGTTGCCGAAGTGTTCAACGAAGCATGGCAGGTCATTCGGACCACTGAGCGGCAGCCAATCGGCGGCCTGTCCATCGGCACCGGCTACCGTGGTAAATGTGCCCCACTCGTGGACAGTGAGGGCATCCGGGCGGGGGAGATCGTCACTGCCCGCAGTGACTGGACTGCTGCCAGTCATTACCAGCAGCGTCATGGCAAGAACGGCGAGAACGGGCGCGATCACTTTCATCATGGCATCCTCCGGAAAAATTCATTCTCTGAACTTTCGAATTTCAACCGTTAGACGCCGCCCTCTTTCACTTTCTTCCCTTTATTTTTTTCGCCGCCGTGAACGACAGATTGTTCGAGAAGAACGGCAGCACCTTCTGCACAAATCGGTCCTTGACGTGATTCGTATGGTCGCCGTCATAGGTTTCGAAAGTGTGCTTGATGCCAAAATCCGTCATGATTTGATCCAGTTGCCGATTGGACGCCGCCAGAGTGTCCTGCGTCCCGACATCGCCCATGATGGCGCGATACTTCTTCAGGTTAGTCACGTATTGATCGATCATCACCAGAGGCGAGTTGGCCGCATACTTGGCGACAATCAGCGGCTGAGGCACGCCGTCCTTCACGGGCAGATCAAAATAGTTCGGCGGATTGTTTGGATTGGAAGCCCAGGCCGCGGCCTGCGCCGAGCCGGCGTTCGCAAAGCCGTTTCCCCGACCCTGTCCCGCCTGGCCTCGTGCTCCCGCGGCAGGTGCAGCCGGCGCTGCAGGGGCCGCTGCAGTTCCACGATTTGCGGGAGCCGCGCCCGCATTACTGATCAGGCAGCAGCCGCTCATGATGTAGAGACTCGAGAACACGTCGGGACGTTTCATGCCGATTCGGATAGTTCCGTATCCACCCATCGAATGCCCGCCCAGTCCGCGGCTCATGCGATCCGGGATGGTCCGGTAGTGGCTGTCGATGTAGGCGACGAGATCCTCCGCGATGAATGTTTCCCAATCGCCTGTCGTCGCTGAGGCCGAGTACATGCTTCCGTTATATTTGGTGAAAGCGTCGGGATTGACCAGGATCATTTCCTTCATCGTGCCGTCGGCGATGTCGCCGTCCGAAGCTGCGGCAAGATTGCCGAACGTCATCCACCGTTCGCCCGTCAGTCCGTAACCGTGCAGCAGGTAGACGACGGGATACCGTTGGTTCCCACTGCCCGCATAACTCGGTGGGAGATAGATGAAGACATCGCGATCCGGAGAGTCACCTTCCAGATTTCCTTCGAGCGATTTCCCGTGAACCTTGATGTGTTCGACCGCGCCTTTCTTCGCTTGGGCAACGAGCGGACTTCCCAAGCTCAGGGCGAGCACGGCACAAAACCCCAAACGCCAGATCGATTTCATATGACGACCTCCAGACTCAAATCTATAGTCGGTAGAACTGGCGGCTATTATATGCGAAAGAATATGTCTGCTGTCGCATTGCTGGTAATGGAGTGAGGCAACTGGTATTGGGGAGGGGGTTTAACTCCCCGCCTTTCAAAGGCGGGGAGGCTGCGCCATCAAGAAGATGTTGCGAAGCCACCTTCGCTGGCGCAGACGGGGCGGTTGGTAACTTCCGCGAAGCGCTCCGATTATTTGAAGTTACCAACCGCCCCGTCCGCGCTTCGCGCGGCCACCCCGCCTTGGAAAGGCGGGGACTCAGACTTCAGACATCAGACATCCCATCAAGACCTTCAATCTCAACTATTCCCTCGGGCCATAGTGCGGAACCGGGCGGCCGATTTCGAGCGCGCCCAGGTCCGGCGCCCGGCCGGTGAAGTCATCGTTGACGCCGGGAAGACGAACACCCGCATCCACCGCAGCGGAACCGGGACGAAGCTGAAAGTCGAAATCCGCCGGCTTGTACAGAGTTCGCGGATCGGGGCCCGGCGGCGTAACCTTCATAAAGACGTTGTAGTCGACCAGTACGCTGTGCTTATCCTGGCCGGTAGCATCGCTGTAATCCTTTAGCGCCTTGAAGCGCCGGACTTCCCTCGCTTTGGCTTCGAGCTGTGCCTGAGCCTGAGTCGAAAGCTTCCCGTCTTCGCCGGGAAAGTTCGAGCGCATTGTCAGTGGAGGCGTGCTCCATTCGAAGGAAAACTCCGCGCCCTCGTTCGGCCGGAAGCCGTTGTAGTCGGAGCTGGAGTAATTCGTGTTCGTTTCAACGGCGAAGACCTCAAGCGTGTCGCTCTTCCCAAGAATCAGGTTGTTGCGGTAATGGACGTTGGACGCCGCGAGCAGCATCGGTTTCACGGGAGAGAGAAAGGTGTTGTGATACACGACAATCCCCGACGAAGACGCCGTGAACTTCACCGCTCCGCCTTCAGGCGCGTGATAAACGATGTTGCGGATAAAGTATACGGGTCCGCCAAACATCGGCTGCACGCTCAGCGCCCGATGACCGTGATTGAAGCATCGGTTGCGGAAGATGCGGATATTGTGAGCGCCGCCATCCGACTCGATGCAGTTGTCTTCCATGTTGAAGATGTCGTTGTTATAAAAATCGATCGAAACCGGCATGCGGTCGCGAATCGGATTGGGTGAACCATCCGGATTTCCATAAGTCGCGACATCGATACCGTCGTGAAAGTTCGAAATGTAGTTGTACGCCACGACATGGCCCGACCCGTACACTTTCACTGCATATTCCGAAACGAGTTTCGGATTGAACTCCGGCAGGTTCTGCCAGGTACGGCCCGTGAAACCCATCAGGTAGTTCGGATTGAAGCGTCCGATCATGGTGTTGTCCGTGATGTAGTAATCCTTTGAGCCGGACCAATCGGTGTAAATGGCCCGCCCGACATTTTCGAAACGGCATTTTCGGATCGTCAGACCTATCGATCCTGTGATGTTTTTCTGACCTCCCCAGAACGCGAGATCCGTATTACGGATGATCAGGCCTTCAAAGTAGTTGTAGTTCGCGGCCATCACATTAAAGAGGTTGTATGCGCCGTCCCCGTCAAAGATGGCATCGCCGTCGCCTGCAGCCTTGATCACGATCGGTTTTTCAGGAGTGCCGCTCTGCGTCAGGAAGTAGGTACCGCTCGAGACGGTGCCAAGACCGGCGCCATAGCGGTAACGATCATCCTTGTAGATACCGGCATGCACCAGAATGATGTCGCCAGGCTGCACGCGAGCCGGGTACGAATTGAAGTAGTCGGATCCGGCCGAACCGGTGAAGTACGCGCCAAGCAAGCCGGTAAAGGCGGGCTCCTCCTTCTTACCGTTGTAGCCCTGGGGATAAACGTGGTAAACCTTGCCGCCCGCGGCCGGCTTCGGTTCAAAGCGAGTGCGAACCGTGACCATGTTTTCGCTCCTGCCTTCGACGCCATCGGGATCCGACATCACAAACCGGCACTCGTAATCTGTCGCCGGCTCCAGGTCGAAGATGCTTCCGGCAAAGCCATTGGGCGTGATGTAGTGCAGTGAGTTCTCGTTGATGCGTTCGTTGCCGATGCGCAACAGCGGCAACCCTTCCTTCCACGCCTGCTCGCCCTTCTTACGATACGACACCGCGACCGTGGCGTTGCGGTTGTCATCGCCATCCATCTTCCATTCGAAACCGAGCGAGAGAAGCGTAGCGGGTTCGACTATGAATTCCCTGGCCGTCGCCTTGTCGGCCGCAATCAGCGAAACCGCCCAGAAAAGCGACAGGAAAAGAACAGTCGCGAAGCGAAAAGTGGTCGAATGACGCATGTTGAAGCCCTCTTTGAGCCGGATTGTATGCCAACTCGTGTAGACTTGGCGTTGATAAGTTTTTACCAATTTCCGGGAGGAGAATTAATGCGGACGACTTTGATTCGATCGTTTGTGATTCTGGTTTTGTGCGTGATGGTGCTCTCCATCGGCGTTGCGGCGCAAGCGCCACCCCAGGGCGGCGGAGCGGGCGGTGGGCAGGGACGAGGCGGTGGTGGCGGTCGCGGTCCCGCCGGGCCGGCCTTTACGGTTACGTCCTCGGCATGGCCGGATGGCGATGTGGTTCCGATGAAGTATGCGGGACGCGGCGGCAATATGTCACCCGCTTTTGAATTCAACTGGGTCCAGGGCGGCAATCCGGCAATGCCGCCGGCGACGCTGATGAGCTACGCGATCATTCTCCACGACATCGAGAATGCGCCGCGCGGCGGACAACCCGATACGCTGCACTGGATGATCTGGGATATTCCAGGTACGGCAAAAGGCATTCCGGAAGGTCTTCCGATGGGCGATCTGCCCGATGGAAGTCATCAGACAACGACGAACGTTGGACGCGGCGCCTATTTCGGACCTGGCGCCGGGCCTGGACCGTACCATCACTACGTGTTCGAGTTTTATGCGCTGGACACGAAGCTGAATCTGCCGGCCACAGCCACGCGGCCAGAGGTTCTTGCCGCGATGGAAGGCCACTTCGTCGGTAAAGCCGCCTTCGTTGGCCGTTTCCACGGGTAGAGAATTTAGCCGCCAATTACGCCAATTAATTGGTGTAATTGGCGTAATTGGCGGCTAATTTGCCTTCGGGCGTGCGTACAAATTCATCCTCAAACTCACCCACTTTCACATCAGGCGGATTATTCGCGGTCCAGGAGTAGACGAGCGCGTAACTGAAGCCGCGTGCGCGATCGGCGGATTCCATCGTGATGCGGGTGTTCGTACTATTCACTCAAAAGCGCGGCCGGGCGGCCGCGGCGGACAAGCTGGCCCGCCGGCCGGTTTAAACGCGGCGAAAAACCGCCGGGGCAGGGAGATGTGGCTGAGCCGGGACGTCGCGCCTCCTATTCCGCGCTATATATAATGATACGAAACCCCGGATCCCGCTCCAGAATGCACGGTTCCCACGCGCGTGCCGGGGCTGGAATTGAAGATTTGATCTTTCAATTGAAGATTTACTTTTTCAATTGAAGATTCGTTTTTGGAATCGAAGATTGGTTTTTTCAATTGAAGATTTGATTTTCGAATTGAAGATTGATTCTTCGAATTGAAGATTGATTCTTCGAATTGAAGATTGATTCTTCGAATTGAAGATTGATTCTTCGAATTGAAGATTGATTTCTTCAATTGAAGATTCATTTTTGGAATTGAAGATTTACTTTTTCAATTGAAGATTCGATTTTAGAATCGAAGATTGATTTTTCGAATTGAAGATTCATTTCTTCAATCGAAGATTCATTTTTGGAATTGAAGATTTACTTTTTCAATTGAAGATTCGATTTTAGAATCGAAGATTGATTTTTCGAATCGAAGATTCATTTCTTCAATTGAAGATTCGTTTTTGGAATTGAAGATTTGCTTTTTCAATTGAAGATTCATTTTTTCAATTGAATCTCTAATTGAGGCGCTGAGAGATCCCACCGAGGACATCTCCGATGTGAAATTCAGGCATAACCATGCTATTAGAGGTGAGGTTACATGGTAACGTTACATAAAACATGTCGCAGTTTCAGCGTTTCACTTGTTATACGTATGGAGGTCACGACGATGACAGAAGCAAGCGCATCAAACAAACGCCTATGCCATCACCAGAAATCACGCGGATGCGGAAGACGTGGTCCAGGACGTTTTTCTGAATCTGCTGGAGATGGAGACGTTTCCGCCCGATTTCGACAAGAATCCCAAGGCCTACCTGCAAAAGTCGGCGTTCAACAGGGCGATCAACGTGCTTAAGGCGCGCGATTGCCGCAAGCTCGCGGACATTCACGCGGAAATGGACTATGTCGGACTCTGGCGTACCCGCTCGACGTGGGCGCCGACCACGCGACGGTGCGCCGTCTTCGCCGCTCCCTGGCCGAGCTCGAGCCGGAAGCGGTGGCGATGCTGATGCTTCGCTACAAGGACGGGTACAACCGCAGGGAAATCGCGCAGATGAACGGCATCAGCGTTAGCGCGGTGTACAAGGTGTTAGATCGCGCCGAAGAAATCGTGGCTCAAAGGCGCATGGGCAGCGCTGGCCGCGGCCCTCCCCTACCTGTGCCGCGAACTCCACCGAAGATACCCAGAAGGGAGAATCCTGTTGCAACTTTTCATTCGCACAATGTGCAGCCGCCAATGACGCCAATGAATCGGCAGCATTGGCGGCTGTCTCAGAAGTTCAAGCGGAGCTGTGCCTTGAACATGCGATGACTCACGCCCTTGGATTGGATGCTCCCGAAAGGTGTGCTGCCGTTGGTGGACAGATTCGGAGCGCAAATGACCGTTGCCGGGCCGCAGTTACTGCCGATGTTGGGATGGTTGATAACATTGGTTGAGTCCATGCGGAGTTGGAAGGTCTTGGATTCCGAGAGCCGGATGACCTTAGTCAGCGCCGCGTCAAAATCCGCTGTTACAGGAAGCTCCATCGTCTTTTGGCCGAGAGTTCCTCGATGCCCCGGCTGAGGTTGCTGAAGCACAATCTGACCGGTGGTGGTATCCGTGACCGCCAGTAGCGTGCAATATGGTTGGAGCGCTCCAGCGATCTGGCTGCATTGGGGATCCGGGGTATTTGCTGTGTACCTGGAACCGAAAACATTTCCGGAGTTGCCGCTCCATTGAACGCGCCCGGAGGGCTTTACCGGAAAGGGCCCAACGACGTCCGGCACACCGTTGGCATACAGCGTATTGCCTGCGGTGATGCTGACGGGGTTCCCGCTGCTCACTTGGAAAAGGCCGCTGGTTTGCCAACCTCCAATGACGCGGTCGATCCATCCGTGGGTTTTGCCGAGGAACTGCTTACCGGCCCCAATTGGTAGCGCGTAAGTGTAGTTTCCGCGCACGTCATGTGTTACGTGAGTGGAGGCCAGATTATAGTCCGGGTCTCTGTCAGCAGGATTTGTATAGGTACTGGGGGAAAGCGCCAGCGACCGCGACCAGATATAGGTGCCCTGAAAATTCAAGCCTTGCGCGGCCCGCACTGTGGTTTGAACCTGCAGCGAGTTATAATTGGATTTGCCGGTGTTGGTTTCGTAAAACGCGTTTGAAACCTGGGGATTGGCCTGGAGCCAATTTGCCGGGAACAGCCCGGCGGGAACTACAGTGCCCGCCGGGATATTGCTTCCACTATTCCCCCCGGGCACATTGAATCCGAGGTTGGCGCGCTTGAGCACCGTGCCACGCTCACCCGACACACCAAAATTCACGGTGCCGGTCGTCGTGGCCGGATTTGCACCTCCCGCGCCCGTTCCGTTAAACAGATTCAGAAGGCTGGCAAGGCTATTGTAATCGCCGTTGGCCAGAGCGGTCCTGAAAGTTGAACTCAACCGAAAAGCCTGAGATCCCCTCTGCGTCGTACCATTGACGGCGCCACATAATGCGGCTGGATTGGAAGGATCGCATCCAGCAACGCCGGGGTTGAGATTTAACCCCAAAAAAATCTGGTCGAACAGAGGATCGTTTCCGCCCTTGCGCGTCGTCTCGAAGGCATTGAACAGTGGAGGATTATAAAACACATTCGGGATGTTGAGGTCAAACTGGCCGTCCAGCTTCAGCCCGCGCGTGCCGATATAACGGACATCCACACTCACGGCCCGTGTAATTTCTCGAGTGACCGAAAGCGTCAGGTTCTGGATGTAGGGAGTCTTCTGGTTCGTATCAAAAGCGTAGATCGCCTGAGCCGGTTTCGTCAGCGGAATCGGCGCCAGCGGCTGCACCGCCGGGGCGATGGGGATCATGTTGGGAAGATTTGTCAGATCGAAGTAGCTGCCATCCAGAGGCCCGCTGGTCTGAGCCAGAGTGCTGAAGCCTGGATTCAACAAATTTCCGTTCACGAGGTTGCCGAGATTGCTGGGTTTGACATAGCTGATTTGGTACCCGCCACGAATGTTGGTCTTTCCCTTTCCCTCCCAGGGAGGCTGCCAGGAAAAGCCCACCGCCGGACCCAAAGTCTTCCAATCGTCCTTATACAGTCCCCGGCTCGGATTGGGGCTGTTTGGTCCAACCAATTCGATTTGCGTCAGATTGTTCAGGTTCACGGGGCCGACACCCGGGCGCAGCCAATCGCTAAAACTCCGGCCCGAAACTCCGAGCAGTGCGAGCCCTCCGCCCACCGGCTGGGGTGTCAATCCGGCATGAGAAAAAGGCGCTCCATAATGCTCGTACCGCAGTCCAATGTTCAGCGTCAAGGATGGGCGCACTTTCCAATCGTCTTTCACGAACGTGGCCCAATCGTTCTGATCGACGTAGCTGAGCTTCCTGGAGTGGACGAGAAAACTCTGCCATTGCGGGTTCGTCGGGCTGTAAATGTAGTAGTACATTTGTGCGTGGTCGAGGGACCCTGAAAGGAAATACAAAAGGCTGTTCGCATTGGTGGCGTTGTTGGCTGCGAAATTCGGTATGGCCGGGTTGGCCGTGAATTTCGTAGTCGGATTATTTCCCGCGCCGCCAAAAGCCTTGGGGATGGGCGCGCTCGGCGTTTCATAACCGTACGTAAACGTATAACGCAAGTCCACGCCTGCTTTGAACGAGTGTTTACCCCTGGTCCAACTGAGGTTGTCCGCCCATTGGAACAGAGGAGTGTAGTTGCCTTGCTGGGCGCAACCGGTCGAACAGGTGAAGCTGACTGTGGACAACGTCCCGCCATTCGTCAGGGTGCTGTTGGCGATCGTCGCCGGACTGTGCACGATCGGAAAACCCTGCTGTCCATTCAGCATCAATGAGAGCGGAACTTGGCGCGCGCTGACATCGGGGACTTCCCAGGGCGCCCAGACATAATGCCAGTTTGCCCGGTAACCGAAGCGGCCTTCATTGAGCAGCGTCGATGACAGCGTCGATGTCAAGTTGACCGTCAACACACGAGGCTTCCGAAGGGTCTTTGAAAGATATCCGCCGGGCCACTGCACGGTTGGACCCGAAACCGGGATGTAGTCGTTGTTGACAGTCTGATAACTGCCATTAATCGCAATTTTGTTGCGTGCATTGAAGTTGTGATCGAGCTTCAGGTTCTCTTGATGGTGGTTGGCAACGAAGCTGACTCCGTAAGCCGTGTTCAGGTCTCCCGTTCCGTCCAGGCCATATTGCCATTGATATATCGCCGTGTTGAGACCATCACCGCCGTCAAAAACATTGGCATGCGGCATGGATTGTATATAGCGCTGGCTAAACCCAGCCGGATCCATACGTGTCCGGTTGGGATCCCACGAAACGCCCGGCTGGGTAACAGCGTCCGAGCAGTCCGACCTGGTTGGCGGGTTCAGCAGCGGGCCGAATACGCTGAAATATCGAAGCTGTCCGGTATATGGCGTGCCGTTGGGATTTGTCAGGGGCCTCACCGGATTGCCAAAGGAATCCACGGACGGACCGTAGATCGGATTGGCCGTGGCCAAGCCACTCTGCAGGGTGTTGATGTTCCCCGCCTGATAGAAATCCCAATACCGGAAGATGCCGTTCCTCGCGCAGTCGGTCAGCACGTTAGGCCGCATCTGCGTGCGGTCGCGCTCGAACTGCTGGTCCCACAAGAAGAAGAAGAATGTTTTGTTCTTTTTGATCGGCCCGCCGAGATCCAGCGTGTACTCGTTCTCATTCTGCCAATTCGCCTGGGCCGGAGTCCACACGCCCCGAACGACTTGTTTATTGTTGGCCCAGGTGTTGGCATTGAGCGCGGAGTTTGTAAGGTTCCAGACGCCGGCGCCATGGAATTGGTTGGTTCCCGAACGCGTGCTGATCTGAACTTGTCCGTTGCCGCGTCCTGTTTCCGCGTCTACTGGCGCGAGGATGACGCGGAACTCTCCGACCATATCCGGATTCAGAAGAGTGGTTGAACCCACGCCATAGGCGTACCGTCCTTCCTGGACGCTCAAGCCGTCTCGCGTCGTGTTGACACCACTTTCCCCTGCGGGGATGCCGGCAAAGGTTGCCGTTGATGAATAGATACCCCCCTGGACGCCGGGCATCGTGTTGATGAGATTGAGAACATTGGTGCTCACCAGGGGAAGGTCAACGACCGTCTGCTGCGTCAGAACCTGGCCGATCGTTGGCGATGACTCGGCAATCAGCGCCGTCGCTTGCGCCGTGACTTCAACCGTCTCCGCGGCCGCGCCAACCTCAAGCGTAAAGTTGTAACGCCCTGTGGTATTGGCGCCGAGTTGAACGCCGTTCAAGACTCGTGTTTTGAAACCCGGCAGTTCCGCAGTCAGCTTATAAGTTCCCGGCAGAAGACTCTGAATCGTGTAAGTCCCGGATTCATTGGTGATGATTTGCGTCGCAACACCGGTTTGTGTATTTGCCGCCGTCACCGTCACGCCGGGTATGTAGGCCCCACTGGCGTCCTGCACGAATCCCTCAACATTTGCGTTACCGAATTGAGCAAATGCGTTGTTTGACAAACCAAAGCACACCAGCAGGGCTGCTGCCATCAAGCGTTTCATCGACGCCACCTCTGTGTGGATCCGGTCAACCCACTGGAAATGCTTCCTGCGTCCAGAACGGTTCTCTTGAGCAATAAGGAAATCTGCTGCGGCGAGCGTGCGTTTCATAAATGACCTCCACATCGGTTCGTTTCAAGAACTGTGAAAGCGCTTCCTGCGTCCCAAATCTATTTTTTCCAAATAGTTGAAACTTTGCCAAACTATACGCCGAGCCATGGGGAGACATCCAAGAGAAATTTATAAGGATGTTGTAAAAGGATGTTCCAGATCGGCGATGGGCGATGGCGGAGTGCTGATTTTTTCAAAGGTGTTCCTAATCCTTGAGAATTTGGACATCATGCTCCAGAATCTCTAAACGCGAAACCGCAATAACTTCAACTTTCCGGAGGAACCCCGATGAAAATCATCGCTGCCCTTAGCCTGGCTGTGTTGCTGACAATTTCAATGATGGCGCAACAACCGCCGCGGAATCCGGCGCCGGCCGGGCCGCCAGAGGTGACGACCGTTACTGCCGCGGAGCTGGCCGCCATCATCGCAAAGCAGCCGTCCGACCGCAACGGCAGCCAGGCATTCATCCGGCTGGCGCCGTACAGTGTGAACATGGAGCACCGCGTTGTCAGCCAGGCTGCTGCCGTTCATGAGCATGAGGCCGAGTTGTTCTATGTGATCGACGGCGCCGGTACGATCGTGACAGGCGGCAAACTGGTAACCAACCCGGGCGGGAACACGATTCAAGGCGGCGTTTCCAGAAGAATCAGCAAAGGCGACTTTGTGCTGGTACCGGAAGGTGTTCCTCACCAGATTCCTAACGTGGAAGGCAACCTCACGGTAATGACGCTGCACCTGCCCCGAGCGGCTGCGTCAAACTAGACACAACGACGGGGAAGGTACACAAAAAACACAGAACAGAACACAAAAAGCACAAGAACAAGCGCCTGATTTTTGTGCCTCTTGTGTCCTTTATTGTGCTTCTTGTGGTACTTCCCCGTTTTGTTGTGCAAAGAGGCGCTGGGAGGGTATGACTATCGTGCCGATCTGCCGCAAAGATGGGTCTCCGAACGGGCGAACAGGCCGCGTGATTTACATGTGCGCCACGCTCGTGGCTTGCCTGGCCTGGCTTTCAGCGCATACGCTGGCTCGGAATTCATTCACGGATTACAACGACGTAGCACAGGTGTTGTCTTCTTTGACCGATACTCTGCCGCCGGAGTTGAATTCTTCCGACCTGTCCGTCCGGCGCAAAGCCTGGCCGGACTGGGTGATCGGTCACGACCGTGACATCCGTGGGCGGCTCCTGCGTGGGGCTGAAGATACGATCGTCAACTGGCTGCTGTTTGGAACTTCATTCACGCAGCAACCGAGGGCCCTGTTTGAAGTAGCCGCAACGTCCGGCGACCTGCCGCGAATTATCTCGAGGCGGACCAGAGATTTGATTTCGGCGCTCGGGCCGGCGGATTTGAATGAACGCAGTGTTTTCGCCCGCCAGTTGCTTCTAAGCCAGGGATACGGATTCGACACCATCGACGAACGGGCGCGGCTCGAACGGCACTTGCAGGCGGAGGTCGAACGTGTTCTGGCTGAACGGCAGCAATACGCGCTCCGGGAGGAGGCGTTCCAGGCGGGTGATCTCGCCGGGCAAATCATGGTGGAATCCAGGCTGTTTCGAGACCGGGGCCTGTCTCTCGATACGTCCATACTGCCCGGCTTTGCTATCGAACAAGCGCTGGAGACAATGAAGAACCAACGGCTGCTGCTGCCGAACGGCATTCGGCGCGTGGCGGTGATCGGGCCGGGGCTCGATTTTGCCGACAAGAACTCGGGTGACGACTTTTATCCCGTGCAGACGCTGCAACCTTTCACGTCGATCGATTCGGTTGTGCGGCTTGGCCTGGCCGCGGGGCCGGCTGAGATTGAACTCACAACCTTCGACATCAGTCCCCGCGTCAACGATCACATCCTGGCTATCCGGGATCGCGCCAGAACGGGCGCCCCATATGTCCTGCGATTGCCGACCGATCCTGGTTCGCAATGGAAACCCGCGCTGGTTGGCTATTGGAAAAGTATCGGGGATCGAATCGGCTCGGAAAGGCCGCTCCCGGGGCCGCCAGACAAGAGCAAGGGACTCGAACTTCGAGAGATTGAGGTGCGTCCTCAAGTTGCGGACCGTGTCACGCCGGTGGATTTTAACGTGGTGACCGAAAAATGGACGGGCCCGCCGTTCGATCTCGTGATTGCAACGAATGTCTTTGTCTACTACGACAGGCTCGATCAGGCGCTCGCATTTGCGGGCATCGAGGCGATGTTGCGGCCGGGAGGCTTCTTTCTTACAAACAATGCCATCGTCGAATTGCCGGTGTCGCACTTGCGGTCCGTAGGTTTTATGACCGTCCAGCACTCCGTTGAGAAACTCGATCACGTCTTCTGGTATCGCCGCAACGAGCAATGAGGAGAAAGAAGGGATCATAGCCGCGGATTGAACGGATGGGCATCCGTTCAATCCGTTGAATCCGTGGCTATGATCCCGAAGGAGCAAGTCATGCCGGTAACAACAGGACTCTCGGGAAATGAAATCTACTGCCTCCACCTCAAGGGGATGACGCCAGGCGAACTGGTCGTAGGGAACTCGGTCCATTCGCTCGGGTTCATCGGATCGATCGGCGCGGGCCTGCGCAATATTATGGGCGGGGAAGTCACGCAGGTAACGCAGATCATCCACGAAGGCCGGCAGCAGGCGTTCAAGCGCATGGTCAAGGAAGCCGAGAGTCATGGCGGGACCGGGATAAGCGGCGTGACGTCAGACCTGCGCCACTTCCACGGAAATGTCGAATTCCTGTCTGTCGGCTCGACGGTGCATGGGGAAAACGATCGGTCTCCCGCCGGCGCCGCCGCCGAGAAACTGGGCTTCTCCACAGCCCACAACGCCCAGGAACTCTACTGCATGCTCGACGCCGGCTATTCGCCCTGCCATTTCGCCTTTGGAAACGTTGCCTATTCCGTTGGTGTCACCGGAGGCATCCTTGGTTCGCTCAAGTCGCTGGGACGCGGCGAGGTCAAGGAGTTTTCCGACGTCTTCAATCAGACCCGGCACCTCGCCCTGCAACGCATCATCGGCGACGCCAGGCAATACGGCGCCAACGCCGTCATCGGCATCGAAACCACCGTGCTTCCTTTCCAGGGGGTTCACGAAATGTTGATGATGGGTACGGCCTGCAACCATCCGCAGCTTCCACCGGCCGGCCCTAATGGCGTGCCGGTGACCTCGGACATGACGGCCGAAGAGACGTGGAATCTGGCTGCCATGGGCTATGCGCCGCTCAAGCTGGTATTGGGAACGGCTGTTTACGCGCTCGGCGTCGTCGGCGGGTTGACGGCCGCTCTCAAGAGCATATCCCGCGGTGAAATCAACGAGCTCACGACACTCGTTTACGACGCTCGCGAACATGCCATCGGGCTCATCCGGCAGGAGGCTGCTGCGATCGGCGCCGATAGCGTCGTCGGCATCCGCACACACATTCACGAGATGGGCAACTTCCTGGAATTCATGGCCGTCGGCACGGCCGTCAAGCGAGCCGCCAACCTCGCGCCGCAATCGCCGGTCCTGCCGCCGCAGGCAATTATCCGCGACAAGGATACGTGGATCAGCACTCCGGGCCTGGGTGCGACGTTGGAGAGCAAGTGAGCCAGCTTCAAGCGGTGTCTCATCTCTTCGCCAACGCGTGCAGCAGTTCGGGTAATCCCAGGGCCTTGACTCCCGGAAGAAGAGCCGTGGTTACTTCGCCGGCTGACACCGGCTGATAAACAATAAATCCTTCGACACTGTATCTTTTCGAGGAATCTCTCAATCGCGTGATCGGCCCGCCGTCACGCGGCATCACGGTGCGGCCAGCTTTGCACTCGACGAGGGCCAGTCGGCCGTTTCCACGAGGGACAAGGAAATCAACTTCCAGCCCCTGCTGATCGCGAAAGAAGTAGAGTTCTTTGGCACGGCCGCCGTTCAATTGCTGTTTCACAACCTCCGAAGCGACAAAGGTTTCCCATATTGCGCCGAGGAAGGGCGAAGTGCGCAGCGCCCCTTCCGATTCGATACCGAGTAAGTGACAGACCAGCCCCGAATCGACAAAGTAAACCCGCGGAGACTTGATCAGGCGCTTGCCGAAATTCTCGAAGAATGGTGGAACCAGCAGGATCTGCCCGGTGACTTCCAGGATGCTCAGCCATTCGCCGATGGCGTGCACAGAAACACCGAGCGGCGCAGCGAGGTCCGTCTTATTGAGAATCTGCCCGCACCTGCTGGCGAGCAGTGCAAGAAACCGGCGGAAAGTCGCCAGATCGCGAATCGAGCTGATAGCCCGGACATCACGTTCCAGGTAAGTTTGAAGATACGACTGGAACCAAAGCGGACGAAGCGAAGGACGGGCCAACACTTCGGGAAATCCCCCGCGGAACATAGTGACTTTGCCGCTTTCGCGTGTCGCTAGCGGGAGCAGCTGCAGGAGCGCAGCGCGGCCGGTCATCGACTCTGTAACTCCCTTCATCAGACCCGCTTCCTGAGAACCCGTGAACAGCCACTGTCCCTTGCGTTTGGGCGCGGCGTCAATGAGGGCCCGCACATAGTTGAAGAGTTCGGGCGCGTTTTGCACTTCGTCCAGAATCACCGGCCGCGCGAGATCGCTTAGGAATCCATGTGGGTCGTTTCGGACTCGGGCAATAACGGCGGGATCTTCCAGCAAAACGTAGGCGGCCGAAGGAAACAAATGGCGCAGCATGGTCGTCTTCCCGGCCCGGCGAGGTCCGGTCAGAATCAGGGATGAAAAGCCGCGAGCGGCTTGAAGAACGTGTGCGCCGAGCTCCCGTTCAATGTAGGGCATTTGAGAAATCTAATCTAAAACCTCAGAAAACTCAAGACAACGAGGCCATCTTCGAGATCGTGCAACATGCCACGGGTTGACAACAAATTGCCGGCCCGAGATGCAACCGTGTTTTCTTGTTCAAATCCTTACGGCATGCCAAACTTTTCGCAGCTCCAGAGCGTCTACGGACTGACAAGCATACAACCGGAGGTTGGGAGTCATGATGCGAGCATTCGCAAGCTTAAGCCTGGCCGCTCTTCTTTGCAATGCGGCATTCGGCCAATCCACCGAGCCCCAAAACACTTTCGATATCGCGGACGTCCACGCGAGCGCCAGGAGCACGATTACAGTGATGCGACCCGGGACGGGCCGTGCGGGGCGCTACGAGTTGAAAAACGCGACCATGCTGGATCTCATCCGAACCGCCTACACCATCGATGCGGACAAGGTCATCGGAGGACCGAATTGGCTGGAGTACGACCGCTTCGATGTGATCGCCAAAGCCGCGCCCAATACTCCACCGGAGACTCAAAAGCTGATGCTCCAAAGCCTTCTCGCGGACCGCTTTAAGCTGGTGGTTCATCAGGATTCAAAGCCCATGACCGCGTTTGTGCTGACGATGGGCAAGGGCAAGCCAAAACTGAAGGAAGCGGACCCCAACTCCGGCAAAACCGGATGCCAGCCCCAGCCTGTGACCACCCCGTTGACAGCCTCCACGGCCGGCGGCATCGTTGTCCCAAGCCAGATGTTTTCCTGCCACAACATCACGATGAAGGCGTTTGCGGAAGCGCTGCGCGGCCTTGCCGGCGCCTATCTGACCAACACCGTAACCGATTCGACAGGTCTGCAGGGCTCCTGGGATTTCGACATCAAGTGGTCGAACAAAGCACTCATGCAGCTAACCGGAGCCGACGGCATCACGGTTTTCGATGCCATCGATAAGCAACTGGGATTGAAGCTGGAAGAACAGAAGGCCTCGACTCCGGTCATCGTCGTGGACTCGGCGAACGAGAAGCCCACGGCCAATCTCCCGGCGGTCGCAACCGCTCTCCCTCCTCCGCCACCGCTGGAGTTTGAAGTAGCGGATGTCAAACCAAGCGCGCCTCAGACGCCCGGCGCGCTTCCCTCGGCAATCGGATTCAAGCCCGGCGGCCGCGTCGATCTGCCACGTTTTCCGATGCGCTTGTGGATCCAGCTTGCCTTCAGCACGAACGCCAACGTGGAAATTGTCGGGCTGCCGAAATGGGTGGATAGCGCCAACTTCGACATCATCGCGAAGGCGCCCGCCGCAGCCGGGCAGGCCAACCTCGGCAGTGAGGAAATGGGAATAATGATGCGCGCCTTACTTGAGGATCGCTTCAAGATGAAGGCCCATTATGAAGACCGCCCCCTGGCGGCGTATACGTTGACGGCGGTAAAGCCGAAACTGAAGAAAGCGGATCCCGCAAACCGCACAGGATGCAAAACCTCGACTCAGACGACTCCCGGAACGACTTCCACGCCCTTCGGTCCCCTGCTGGCGGGCCGTGTTGTCACCTGCCAGAACATCAGCATGGCGCAATTCGCGGATCAGCTTTCCATCTTTGGGTCAACCTATGTTCGCTATCCCGCGCTGAATGCCACAGAACTCGAAGGCGCCTGGGACTTCTCCTTCACCTATAGCCCCATTAACCCGGCACAGCTCGGCAACCTTGTTGTTGCCGGCCAGCGCGGCGACGGCCCAGTCCTCCCCGGCGCCGGCGGCGGGCCCGGCGCATCGGACCCCACCGGAGGTGTCACACTCTTCGATGCGGTTGAAAAGCAGCTCGGCCTGAAACTCGAGATGACGAAACGCCCTTACCCGGTTCTCGTCGTCGATCACATCGAGGAGAAGCCGGCTGACAATTGAAGTGGCTGAACTATGCAAATGATAAGGGTAATGGCTCGTTTGTTTCTCGTCAGCCTTCTGGCCTCATTCGTTGCGGGCTGCAGCCGGATGGAAAGCCAGGCGCCAACCGTAGAGTTCAATCGTGATTTCAAAGCGCTGGGCAGTGCGCCCGCATTGAGCGTTGCGGTTGAGGATTCCGGAACCGGCCTGAGGCACGTGACGATTCGTCTGAAGCAGAAGGATGAGGATGTCGTCCTCGCAGACGAATCCTTTGATAAGGCCGGCGACGCAAAAAACAAAACCTGGGACGTGGGAAAGTTGATCGCAGGCAAATACAAAATCCAGGATGGCCCAGCCCGCCTGACCGTCACTGCTTCCGATTACGCCTTCCGGAATTTCTTAAAAGGAAATCAAACCGAGATCACAAAGGATTTTCAATTCAGCGTCACTCCGCCACAGTTGGAAGTGCTGCCGGGACAGCATTACATCAATCAGGGAGGATCGGAATGCGTGGTCTATCGCGTATCGCCCAATGTCGAATTGTCCGGCGTGCAGGTCGGCAAGCGCTTTTTCCCGGGCTATCCTGTCAATACCTCGAATAAAGACGACAAGAGACTCCATTTCGCGCTTTTCGCGCTGCAGTACGACGAACCGGTGGACACACCGATGAAAGTCGTCGCCCGCGACACAGCCGGCAACGAAGTGACGGCCGATTTCTGGCACAAGGTCTTTCCAAAGAAATTCCGCAGCCGCGACATTCCTCTGGAAGACAGCTTCGTTCAAAAGGTCGTCCCGGAAATCACGAGCCACACGCCGGAAATCAAGAACGAAGGCGACCCGGTAAAGACCTTCGTCAAAATCAACAGCGAACTGCGCCGCAAGAACCACGCGGCCATTGCCAAATTCGCAACGCAATCTCCCGGACAGTTTCTCTGGAACGGCGCTTTCCTTCAGCTAAGCAACTCGAGGGTCGAATCCTATTTCGCGGATCGACGGACGTATGTGTACGACGGCAAGGCTGTCGATCAGCAGGACCACGTCGGTTTCGACTTATCCGTTGTGCAGCACTACCCGATCGAAGCCGGCAATGATGGGAGGGTGATTTACGCGGACTACTTCGGAATTTATGGCAACGCCGTCATGATCGACCACGGCGCCGGCCTCATTTCGCTCTACGGCCACATGAGCTCCATCGATGTCAAACCCGGACAGATGGTGAAGAAGCAGGAGGTGCTTGGAAAGAGCGGCTCCACGGGCCTCGCGGCCGGAGACCATCTGCACTTCGGAATGTTCCTGCACGGCGTGCCGGTAAATCCCACGGAATGGTGGGACGAAAAATGGATTCACGACCATGTGCTCGACCGGCTGCAGGAAGCCGGCGCCCATTAGGGTTTTGCGCAACCGAACGGGAACGGAACACAAGAGGCACAAAAAAGGACACAAAAGGCACATGAAGTGGGTTCAGGAATCGATTATTTGTGCCTTTTGTGTCCTATATTGTGCTTCTTGTGGTTAGTTCCCGTTCCGTTGTGCAGAGCCCGTGAAAGGATTCGACGTTCGATGAGAGAGACGGTTTTCACCATGCGTTCCACGCCCTACAAGCTTGGAGCCGGAGCAACCGAAGAAATCGGAGACGACCTGTTGTCGCTCGGCTTGAAGCGCGTGCTGGTCGTTACCGACGCGGGCGTGGCGGCAACGGGCCTGCCTGGGCGCGCGATCGAGTTGATCCGCGCCAAAGGCATCGAGGCCGGTCTGTTCCAGGACGTGAGCGTCGAGCCCACCGACACCTCGGTCAAAGCGGCGATCGAGTTCGCGCAATCCTTCCAGCCGGATGGATACGTGGCCATCGGCGGCGGAAGCGTGATGGACACCGCCAAGATCATGAACCTCTACGTCACCCACCCGGCGCCGTTCCTGACCTATGTTAACGCACCAATCGGCGAGGCTCGCCCGGTGCCCGGTCCGCTCAGGCCGATGGTCTGCGTGCCCACCACGGCCGGCACATCGTCCGAGAATACGACCGTTGCGATTGTGGACATTATCGAACTGCGCGTGAAGACCGGCATCTCGCACGAGCGCCTGCGCGCCACGCTGGGTATCCTCGATCCGCTCAACTCGTTCAGCGTACCGCCAATGGTCACCGCGTGCTCCGGCGCCGACGTGCTCACGCACGCCATCGAGTCCTTCACGGCTCTCGCCTACGATGAGCGCGAGAAGCCGGCCACGCCGGCGCAACGTCCGCCCTACCAGGGGGCCAATCCGATCAGCGACATCTGGTGCGAAAAGGCGATCAAGCTGGTACGCGAGTTCCTTCCCATGGCGGTGAAGGACGGGCAGGACCGCGACGCGCGGACGCAGATGATGTTGGCCACGGTCTATGCGGGGATGGGCTTTTCCAACGCGGGCGTGCACATTCCCCACGCCATGGGGTATCCGATCGCGGGCCATGTGCGCGGATTCCATCCTCCGGATTACCCGGACAGGAAACCGCTTGTGCCGCACGGCATGTCCACATCGCTGGGCGCGCCGGCATCGTTCCAGTTGACGGCCAGAGCCAAACCGGCGCGGCACAAGCAGATCGCGGAATGGATGGGAGTGAAGACACGGGGCTCCAGCGCCGACTCGGCCGGCAAAGCGCTGCGAGAAGCCTTCATCGGATTCATGCAGAGCATTGGGATGCCCAACGGGCTGCAGGCCGTAGGCTACACCTCAACCGATATCCCTGCGCTTGCGGAAGGCACGTTGAAGCAGAAGCGGCTGATCGCCGTATCGCCCCAGCCCGTCACCCGGAAAGCGATCGAGAACATTTTCGAACAATCGCTTGTGCTGTGGTGACCTCTTCACGCCGCCTTAAGCACAAGGATATTCGGTTTCGACGCTTCAGCGATCTCCGCCCTTACACAGAGGATGCCGTTCCTGATTTCGGCGTGAACCTTATCCGGATTGACAGGCCGGGGAAACTCGACCGAACGCAGAAGTTTTCTGTGGCCGGGCTCGCCACGATGCGTCTCTCCTTTAATTAATAGAAGTCCCGGAGCAACCAATATCTCGACTTCTTTGGCTTCAATTCCGGGGACAAGAGCCCTGGCGGCGAATTCGTTGTCTTCTCTCGTCAATTCGATAGCTGGACGCCAAACCAGATCCCGATTTGTGGTCATCCAGTCGGCAAAATCCTCCCTCAACTCATCGAAGATGGCTTCTTTCGTCTTTTCCGGCGTCTCGGAGTGTTTCACTCGGCTATCCTGATTACAAGATGATCCATCTCGTTGCCGGTGAATCTGCGCGCGGAACGTTGCAGGAAACTTCCCTTCCAGGAGACAAGTTCTCGATCGATGACCTTCTGATGGAAGGTCCGATTGTGGATGGCCTCAAGTCGGAATCGTCCTGGATCGATCGCGCCGATTACCTGGAGCGTCACTTTTCAATTCCAAAGTCCGAGTACCTTGCAGGCAACTCTGAACGTGACCGCCTGCTTCGCGAGTCCTTGTCACACGACGAGATCGTTCTCTGGTTTGAATTTGATCTCCATTGTCAGGCCAATCTGCTTTACTTCCTCGACTGGTACGCGTCGCGCGATCCGGGTCGAGCCCGTCTGACACTGATCTGCCCTGAAACCTTCCAGGGCCGCGACCGCTTTCGCGGACTGGGAGAACTGCGTGCGGATGAACTCGAATCGCTGTTTCCGGACCGGTCCGAAATAACCGGAGATCAGAAACGAGTGGCACAGCTCGCATGGCACGCCTACGGAAGCGAGGACCCGCGGGCTATCGAAAGCTTTCTGCAAACCGACACCTCGGCGCTGCCACTGCTGGCGCCTGCGCTACGGACCCACCTCCAGCGCTTCCCGTCTACAGCAAATGGGTTGAGCGTTCTCGGGCAAAAGACGCTGGAGATCCTCGCCCGGCAGCCTCTCGATTTTCACAAGCTCTTCCAGAGCGTCACGACAACGCCGGAAATCTTTCGGCACGGCATAGGCGACCTCACGCTTCAGGTATATCTCGATACGTGGCAGTCTGGCCCGTCACCGCTGGTCAAGGATAATGGCATTGTGGAGATCACTGCGGCTGGCCGCAGCGTTATTGAGAATCGCGCAGACGCGATCCAAATCAATGGTATCGATCTCTGGTGCGGTGGCGTGCACCTTACTGTCGAGAACCAGTGGCGATGGGATTCTCCGCGGCAAAAGCTGGAGCGCGCGGGCAAATAGTGAGGAGTCTCACTCCCCGCCTTTGCCATGTTTTGTGCTTTTTGTGTTCTGTTTTGGTCCTTTTGTGTACCTTCCCCGACCCGTTGTGCAAAGCCCCGCCCTTCCACGGCGGGGAGGCTGCGTCATCAAAGCAGGCTACTTGACGCGGCTTCCCGCTTTCCACACTCCGACAACCTGCGCGGCATTCCCAAGAACAGAAATGTCTTCCAAGGGGTTGGCTTCGAGCGCGATCACGTCGGCGTCAAAGCCCGCGGCCAGAACTCCGGACTTCGGCGCCTGCGGGCCGAGAGTGTCAGGGGCATTGGCAGTAGCTGCTTCGATAGCTTGAAGCGGCGTCATGCCGGCCTTTACCAGGTAGGATGCCTCCAATCCGTTCCGGCCCCACGTGGCGGCGCCAGAAACAAAGATGTCCGTGCCCGCCGCGATCTTCACTCCATGTTCAAAGGCAATTCGCATCGCTTCAGCGTGCCGGTCGGCAAGCGCGGAAAGTTTGCGGAAAGCATAGTCCGGCATCGACGCTTTCATTTTCAGGAGATGCTCCACGATAAAGCGTGTGGGAATCAGCATCGCTCCTCGCTTCACCATTTCCGCAGCGGATTCTTCGTCCAGAAAAGATCCGTGTTCGATCGTTTTCACCCCGGCCCGCAGCGCCGCCATAATTCCCGGCTTGCCATGACAGTGAGCGGCGACGATTCGTTCGGCGCGACCCGCTTCCTCCACGATCGCACGCATCTCCTCATCACTGAACTGCTGATGGATAGGGTGATCGAGCTCACTCATCACTCCGCCGGAAGCGCAGATCTTGATAAGCCGCGCGCCCAGGCGAAGCTGCAGGCGGACCTGATGCAGACACTCCGGCACGCCGTCGCACAATGCCAGCAGGCACGACGCTCCCTCGGCAGCGTGAAGCACGTCCAGTGGGAAGGCATGAATGTCCCCGTGACCACCCGTCATGCTGAGCACTCCGCCAGACGCGTAGATATGGGGTCCTGGAACCGAACCTTCCAGAACGGATCTGGCAAGATAAATTCCCAGCCCTCCAACTTCCCGGACTGATGTGACTCCAGCCATCAAGGCTCGCTCCGCATCCTTCACGGCGCGCGCCGTCGCCGTGACCACCGGCTCGCTCACCAGGGCCATCAGGTCGGGCCGGATCAAGCCCATGAAATGCACGTGACAGTCCCATAGTCCCGGCATTACCACAGCCGCTTCAGTGACTGTCGCTCCGGCAGTGGAAGGAGCATTCGCGGACGGACCCGCGTAAAGGAGCTTTCCGTTCTCCATTACAACGCATCCGCGCCGGGACGGCTCACCTCGGCCGGGAATGAGCAAGTCAGCCTCAATTCGTTCCATAAGTTGACGCTCTTGCGGCATGAATTATCACAATATCGAGAGTTTGAAATGACAGGCAAGTGCTATTTGTAGCCAACAGGACTTGCAGGGTCTGTGAGACCAGGGAATTAAACACAGAGACACAAAGGCACAGAGACACAAAGGCACAGAGGCACAGAGGCACAAAGGCACAGAGGCACAAAGGCACAGAGGCACAAAGGCACAGAGGCACAAAGGCACAGAGGCACAAAGGCACAGAGGCACAAAGGCACAGAGGCACAAAGAAAACCGGCCGACAAGAACTTTGTCGGCCGGTTTTCTTTGTGCCTCTGTGCCTTTGTGTCTCTGTGTTTAATTCCCGCAAAGCCACCTGCAAGAGGAAAGAATTGGTTATGCTGTTTGCATGACATTGTTTCGGGCACGACGTCGACTGGCCCTGGCGCTGATCGGCGTGGTATACGTTGTTGCCGCTTGCTCCGGCAGCAAGACTCGTTCAGCCTCATCTCCCGAATCAGCTAAACAACCCGCCCCGGCAACTCCGGCGGCAGGCGTTCCCTCTGCCACTGCCCCAGGACACTTCGAAGCAATCGAGGCTCACCTCACGCTGGATGAATTGCCACACCTCCGCGAGGAGATCACGCTCCGCGCCTGGAAGACCCTGCACGCGACTGACACTCTGGAACTGTATGGGCCGAAGCTGGGCTCATATCCCAACGAGAACTGGTGCGCACGCATGGTGTCTGCGACGCCGCTGGATTCCGATCGGCAGGTGAAACGAACCGCTTATTTTTACCTGCCCGCAGAACCCGATCCCCCGGTGCTGCCCTCGAATGTTCAGCAGGAGGAACTTGTCTCCCAGTGCCGGCTCGGATTCCTTTGGAGTGAGGTCGAGCATGTCGACTCCGCGCGGGCGGAGGCTTTTGGTGACGCGTTACGCGAGTCTATAAAGACGGCCCTGGGTCCGGGCGAAGTCGACCTCAAACTCCAGTGGTGGGGCTCCAGCAACTGGCGCAAGACGGCGCTTTGGGAGAATGACGGATTAGCGGTCGCCGCTGCGGTCACTTTTGGCCTCGGACCGGCCAGCCCCGGTCCGGCAACGATTGTCGGGGCGGCCGGTAAAATCTCGGGCATCCTTTTTCGCAGGGTTGATTTGCGGAAAATCATTGGACGGCGCGAAGCCAACATCGCTTTACATCAACCCGTCTGGTCGCGCATCGAAGAGGCGCTCACCATGGCCGGATTGGGTGGTCCAGGCGAAGCGAGCTTCCGCGCGGCGCTGAAGCTGGTCACGGCAACCGGCGGATGGTG
>Ga0207090_1022_pt2 | contig 30133 bp, 25 predicted proteins | sample Alteio_BWMinHeat_50_FD_153565 | JGI IMG/M metagenome (GOLD analysis project Ga0207090, IMG submission 153565) | Enriched cells from forest soil in Barre Woods Harvard Forest LTER site, Petersham, Massachusetts, United States -... | ecosystem: Environmental > Terrestrial > Soil > Temperate forest >...
GCCGGGTTCGGCCGCAGGCGGGGATGGCGCGAAGGGCTCGGGCTCCTGCAGTGATCGCGGTGCTGCGGCCGATCCTCGGCCAGCCGCTCGAGCGATCATCACTGCAGGAGCCCGAGCCCTTCGCGCCATCCCCGCCTGCGGCCGAACCCGGCGCCGATGAACGCGGCCGCATCATCGACCTGCTCGGGCCGACCCCGGTCAGCATCGACGACCTGGTGCGCCTCGCCGGCCGCTCGCCCGCCGTGGTGCGGATCGTGCTGCTCGAGCTGGAGGTGGCCGGCCGGCTGCAACGGCACGGCGGCGGGCTGGTTTCGCTGGCGTGACATGCGGCGTCATCCCCGCGCCCGTGTATCTTCGAGCGCCGCAGCCGCCAGGCGGCCATGCAACCATTGGTTTTATCTACCGTCCGCGCTACAATACCGTTTCGACATAGTCGGGGGCACGCGCCTCCAGGACTGTCGCAATGATTTGACGCTAGCCAGGAGATTAATCGTGACCAAAGCAACTCGGTGTTCGGGCTCTGCCGCATATCTCTTCGTCTTGGCGACCTTAGTCTCAGGGTCCTTCATGCTCGGCGCGATGCCGGCGATGGCTGTCGACTCGTACGGATGCCGCGGCGATCAGGCCTGTGTGAAGATTGCCGAAACGACAAAGTGCGACAGGGCGTGCCAGCAGGCGTGCAAGGAATATCGGTTCGACTACGTGACGTGCTACAGCGTATGGGGGCCCAAGCTCGAGTTTCAACGTGAGCAGCAGAGGCGCGGTATCAAATAAGAAAACGTCCTTGCTGCAGCGCGCAGTAGGAAGGGGGCACGCCGCTTTTGTTGCAGTACATTCGTCTTTTGCTCCCCCATCTGCGACATTCGGCAGAGCCCTTGGCGTTTCCGCTCACGGGGCAACAGCAATCACGCCGGGACAGTATCGGAATGGCGGAATCTGGCCCATCGCTGACTCGGCCTATGCTGTAGGGCAAGGGCTCGGGCGCATTAAGTCATGGAGCGCGTCACCCTCACCCCCGATCCTCACCCTCAGAAGTCCGGTTTCTCAGCGCGCGGAGCGTTGGTGTCGCTGTGGTCGTAATAATATTGATGGAGGTTCTCAGCACAGACGACTTCGGAATAAACACCGGGTCCCGGCACATAGGTCAGGGTCGCGGTCCAAGGCGTCGTGAAGACGCCCTCGTCCTCGATCGTCAAGTGCAGTTGCAGGAACTTGCCCCGGTGCTTGCTGAAGATATCGCCGGCTATCAGCCAATTCTCTTTTTTGTTCCTCTCGATGGCGTCCTTAACGTCGTCGTAGTCACGCAGCCGATAGCGTTCGACGATATGCAACGATTTTGTATAGGGCGTGCCGAAAAGATCGATCATCGCGTAGGGCCGATCGGTCTTGACGCCGACGGTGTCGATCACCAGCGTATCGCCCTCGTAATGGCCGACCGAATCCCCGTACCAGGACGGAGTGAGCGGCGCGGGATGACGGTCGTGCAGGCGCACGCGGCGCACGTCCGTGCTCGGGTTGGTGTAGATCAGCAGAACCCTGTCCGGCTGCTGAATGATCTGTACCGTGAATTGCTTGTAGATGAACGGCATTGGCATGGGCCAACATTGGTTGGAAGGATTCCCATAGACGATGCCCGCGATCGACATTTCGCCGAATTTTTTCACGACCTCCGCTGCCCAGGGCTGCAAGATCGGATTGGTATAGTCGCCGACCAGCTGGTCGTAGTCGCTCACGCCTTCCACACCTGGAGGAAGGGGGGGAAGGGCCACCGAGCCGGAAGAGTCACCGGGTAGCTGCGGCCAGCGCGACTTGTTCGTCACTGGACCGGGACCGGATGCCGGCGGCTCGAACCAGGGAAAGGCCGGGTGAAGCCAGACGCGGGAAAAGTCCGGGATCGATGTGGCGCCGGACGTTACGCCGCTGACCGGCCCCCCCGATGTCGCGGTCTGCCCCAGAGCAGGTGTCGCAAGCGCCGCCGCTAAAGCGATGAACGGAAGGAAATTCCGCTGCGTGTGCATACCGATCTCCCTTACAATGATGTTCCATCAGGGATCACAAGGGCGCTCGCATGATTTGGGAGCCTGCTAGCAGTGGTCACTCTCGCTGCGCCAACATGACAAAACCTCGGCACAGTCCCGTTTGGAAATTCCAGGGAAGGCTACACCTTTCTTGCTTGCTTATGGAAGGGGTTGCGATTTTCCGGTTATGGCACTCGAGAGACCAATAACTCGCACGCCTGAATGTCTGGTTGCTGGGCAAATCAGCCGTGTCACCAAGTGGCCGGAGCGTCTTGACTTCCGTCGCCGACCGCGACGTCAGATCGTGAGTTGGGTCCCCACCTCCACCACGCGGCCGGTCGGGATCTGGAAGAAGTCGCTTGCATCACTTGCCGATCTGGCGAGCCCGATGAATAACCGATCCTGCCAGCCCGGCATGCCTGAATGCGCGGATGGTTTGAGCGACCGTCGCGACAAGTAGAACGATGTCGACATGATATCGAACTGCCACCCCTGCTTGCGGGCAATCGCGAGCGCCCGAGGAATATTCGGGGTCTCCATGAAGCCGAACCTGATCTCGACCTTGGCGAACAGGCGCGAAACCTGAGTCATGCGAATCCGTTCATCGTCGGGAACGCGCGGTGTATCCGCCGTCGTGATGGTCAGAACGACGTTGTGCTCGTGCAGGATCTTGTTGTGCTTGAGATTGTGCAGGAGCGCAGTCGGTGCCGAGGAGGGATCGCTGGTCAGGAAGACTGCGGTGCCCGGAACAACGTGCGGTGGCTTTTTTTCAAGACTTTTCACCAGAGTATCCAACGGCACTTCATTCTGGCGCGTCTTGAGCAGAAGCAGCATGGTTCCGCGTCGCCAGGTCAAGACCAGCAATACGATCGCGGCACCCAGCGCCAGCGGCGCCCATGCGCCGTCGACGAGCTTCAACAGATTGGAGCTCAGGAACGTCGCATCCACGAAAATCAGCGGCATCATCATGGCGGCGGCCGTCCATGGGCGCCAACCCCAGAATTTCCAGATCACGATGAACCCAAGCAGGCCGTCGACCACCATGGTGGTGGTCACCGCCACGCCATAGGCGGACGCGAGGGCGTTCGAGGTGCGAAAGATGGCGACGAGCAGCAGAACACCCAAAAGCAAAGCCGTCTTGGCGCGTGGAATGTAGATTTGCCCTTCGTGCGTCTCCGATGTGTGCAGGATGGCGAGGCGGGGAATGAGACCGAGTTGGATGGCCTGGCGGGTCACCGAGTACGCGCCCGTGATCACCGCCTGGCTGGCAATGACCGTCGCAACGGTCGCCAGCACCACGACAGGCACGAGAACGATGGAAGGAAACAGCTGGTAGAACGGGCTCTCGATCGCCGCGGGGTCGGCGAGGACCAGTGACCCCTGCGCGAAATAGTTGAGAACCAATGCCGGAAACACGAGACCGAACCACGCGGTCTGGATCGGCTTGCGGCCGAAATGTCCGAGATCCGCGTAAAGCGCTTCCCCTCCTGTCACCGCCAAGAACACAAATCCGAGCGTCACCAGGCCGATCTCGCCGTGGTACGCGAGGAAGGCAATTCCATAGAACGGATTGACCGCAGCAAATACGCGCGGATTGTCGAGCAAATGCGGGATTCCAACGCCGGCTACTGTCAGGAACCACACGACCATCACCGGACCAAAGAAAGCCGCGACTCGGGCAGTGCCTCGCGATTGCACCGCAAACAGGGCGATCAGGATCAGTACGGTGAGCGGCAGGACGGCGTGCCCGAACGCGGGAATCGCGAGCTCCAGGCCTTCGACGGCAGACAGAACTGAGATCGCCGGCGTGATCACGGAATCGCCATAGAACATTGCGGCGCCGATCATGCCGAGCGTAAACAACACTGCCGTCCTCCGGCCGAGAACGCGAGCTGCAAGTGCGGTCAGCGAGAGGGTACCGCCCTCGCCGTTGTTGTCGGCACGCAACAGAATCAGCACGTACTTGATGGTGACCGTAATGGTCAGCGACCACAGGATCAGCGACAACACGCCCAGAACCGCGTCATCCGTTATCGGTCCATCACCGACCGCTGCCTTGACCGCGACACGGAATGCGTAAAGCGGGCTGGTGCCGATGTCGCCATAGACGACGCCGATGCTGCCGATCGTCAATGCCAGCCGGCTCGGGGCGTCAACGGCCGCATGCCCACTGACGGGAACAGCGGTCTCTCGCGTGGGAACGGTCATGGAGCGGGGGTCGCGGTCATCGTCAAAATGTGCTGCGCTTATAGCACCGACTGGTGTGCAGGTCTCGCATCAATCCGGCTTCCTCGTAGCGCACTGGTTTGATGCATAAAAGCCCAATCGCGATCCCACTTCCCTGCTCCGACCACGTTCCAGCGCCGCGGCGTAGCGATCAAGCCGGCGCGGTTCTCTTTGAAGAAGCGCCTTTCGGCCCGTTTGGAACAAGAATATCATTCATGTCAGGTCCGGCGGTAACTTTAGGGAGGCGGTCTCATGAAGTGGCAATCGGTCATTGGTTTCGCGTTACTCACGCTTGGACTCGGCGGCTCGTGCCTTGCGGCCGAAAGTCAGAGGACCGTGGTCATTCACGCTTCGCAACTGTTCGACGGCAAGTCCGACCGACTGGCGAGCAAGCAGGTGATCGTCATCCAGGGCGAACGCATAGCCGACGTGGGGGCGGAGGGGAGCGTCAAGATTCCTGCCGGTGCTGAGGAAATCGACCTCGGCACGGCGACCGCGCTGCCGGGCCTGGTCGATAGCCACAACCACATGTTCAAGGTCGGGAATTACCCAAACACCGGCTCCGATGCCGCAGTGCCTGCGGAGATACGTCCCGGCACGCCATTCTCGGCGCCATACGTCACGATCCTGGCCTCAATCAATGCGAGGCTGGATCTTTTGTCCGGCTTTACGACCACGCGCGATCTGTCGAGTGGCGGTACCGCCGATGTCGACCTGCGCAATGCCATCAACGAAGGACTGATTCCCGGGCCGCGAATGCGGATCGCAACCGAAGGGATACGCGGCTCAATTGCCGGGCCCCGCTACTTCCATCTCATCGACTCGCCCTGGGAGGGGCGCAAGCAGGTGCGGGTGCAGCTCAAGAACGGAGCCGACTTCATCAAGCTCTACGCGGCCGGCATCCGGGCAAACCCGGCCATGGGCTATGGCGCGCCGACCATGACGGCGGAAGAGCAGAACGCCATGGTCGACGAGGCGCATCGGCAGGGCGTAAGAGTAGCCTGCACCGCGCACGCCGGCATTGCCGTGCGGCAATCGATCGAAGCGGGCTGCGACTCGCTCGAGCTCACGACCGACATCAATGAGCAGTTGATCGGGATGCTGGTAGACAGGGGGGCGTACATCAATTTCGCGCTTACCATCACGAAAATCCAGGCAACGCATCAGAATTTCCCGATGGCTGAGATGTCCAAGGCGAGCTTCCAGAGGGCCCTCAAGGCCGGCGCAAAGATTGCATTCTCGGTCAACGCGACGGGCGCACGCGGCAAGCAGGAAGGTCCGTATCACGGTGAGGAAGGGGTCGAGTTTGCGGCCATGGTCGAGTACGGCATGACGCCCCTGCAAGCGCTCCGGTCCGCAACCTCGGTCGGCGCGGAAAATCTCGGCTGGTCCGACCGGATCGGATCGATTGAGAAGGGCAAATATGCCGACATTATCGCCGTGTCCGGCAATCCTGCGGTCGATGTCACGGAAATGGAACGGGTGAAATTCGTCATGAAAGGCGGACAGGTTTATCGCAACGACTTGAAGAGCTCGACCACGAGCGCAAGCCAAAAATAGCGCTGGCGAGCTCAAGTCGATTGACGCTCAGAAATCGTCGCGGAAGCCGATTCAGCCAGTAACATGGCACAAACCACCGGTTACCACGCGCTCGAGAATATCTGCATTTGGGGGAACAACGGCGCCGCCGTGACCGCACACGACTTGCCTGCTAGAATTCGGACACTCCGCCACCCCGAGTCCGCCAACGCTTTGCCGAAACTCACCAGTGAGGCTTGAGATGACCACACATCCTCAATCTGAGCAGATCGAAGAAGGCTTGAGTCGCCGCGGATTGGTTCAGGCCTTGGCTGCGGGCGCCGCGGCGGCGAGCGTCGCCACGCCGTCATTGGCGCAGCAGGCGTCGGTGCTGGCCGAGGCGACTTCTGCCGATTATGCCCGCGATCCGACCCGCTGGGGCAGCATGGAAGTCGCCGCCCTATTCCCGGGATTCAAGCATCTCGACATGCGCACGAAGGGTGCCGTTATTCGCGTGCGCCATGGCGGCTCCGGCCCGCCCTTGCTGCTTCTGCACGGCAATCCAAATAATCACGTGTTGTGGTACGCCGTCGCCGCGCGGCTTGCGGAACGCTATCACGTGGTCCTCGCCGATTTGCGCGGCTACGGCGACAGCTCGCTGCCCGAGCCCGGCCCCAATCTCATCAACTACAGCTTTCGCGTCATGGCCGAGGACATGATCGAGGTCATGGAAAGTCTTGGCCACCCGCGTTTCTTCCTTGCCGGCCACGACCGCGGCGCGCGCACGAGCCATCGCATGTGCCTGGATCACCCGGATCGGGTCATGAAGCTCTGCCTCCTGGACATGCTGCCGAACTACCACGTGTGGACCAACGCAAACAGAAGCTGGGCCCTCAACTCATGGCACTGGCTGTTCATGGCGCAACCCGAGCCGTTTCCCGAAACGCTGATGAGCGCCGTTCCGGGCGATTGGTTCCTGAAGAGCCGCGGCGGCAACCGACAGCCTCCCAAGGCCGTATTCGATGAATATATCCGCTGCTTCACCAAGAAGACGATCATCGGCTCCTGTCGCGACTATCGGGCAGGCGCCGGAATCGATTTCGAGATGGACACGGCGGACAAGGATCGCCAGATCGGGATGCCGCTCTTGATATTGTGGGGAACGCGGGGAACACCGCCAACCCAGGAATTTCCCACGGTGTGGCGCAAGTTTGCCAGCAACCTCGTCGATGCGCAGCCGCTCCCGACCGGCCACTACCTCCAGGAGGAAGCACCCGACCGCGTCTACGATCATTTCGTCAAGTTCTTCACCACGTGAACGACGACGCCGGCCTCATCATCGATCTCGAGATCGCCAAGGGGATCGATCCCACGATCTCGGAAGCCTTGCTGCTGCTGCACGATCTGCTCGCGTAAGCGATGCCCCTACGGGAGAGCGACGGGTCGTTACGGCCCCCGCTTACCTCCATGGCAGTTGGGGCCATTACTTTCCGGACCGCCCGAAATACCGCGTGTCGGGCGGTGCCTGGCCCTTCTTGACCGGCATCAGGTAGCCGTCCGCGCTGAGGTAATAGCGTTCCTTGCCCACGCGCATCTGGGCCTGGCCCTCAGGACAAATATCCTCGTACCAGACCGGCTGCGTGTCCTTCGGATTGCGCTCGTACTTCTTGTGCACCGACCACGGGCGTGTCAGTGCGTGATCGAAGACCGTCATCTCGTTGTGCATGAGATTGGAATTCGAATTGTCCAGATATATGCGCTCCGTCACCACGGTCTCGTTGTCGTCGTGGAACGGCATCCCGCTCGGGTCGTAGGCGCGCGGGCCGCGCAGATGCCGGGTCTCGACCTCGAGCATGTCGAAGCGGCCGTCGCCGTCCGTGTCGATCCATTTGCCAAGAGAGTAGCCGTCGAAGGAGGGTTCGATGTTCTTTGGCCAGCCGCGCCCGTCGGTGAAAATGCGGCGTACGGTGTTGCCGGCGTGGGGAATGATGACGTAGGTCGTGTCCGGCATGATCAGGAGCTGCATCGCGCGATAGAGCGTCATCACACCGGGCATGCCGACCGGAAAGCAGTTGACGGTCTGCCAGTTGCCCTGCCCGCCTTCGGCCTGGTCCTGCAGGCTCTCGACGAGCCTGGCCTGATATTCCGGCGTGAGCGGTGCCTGCTGCCCCAGCCCGACCGGCTTGGTCGGGTCGAAGGGTGCCTGGCCGCCGCCGACCACCGGCTTGCGTTCGCGGGACCACTGGCCTTTCCAGTCCGGATACTTCGATTCGTCGAAGGCCTGCGCGGCGGTGAGCGTGAACGACAATACCGTCAGCGCGGCAATCAGGAGGAGACTGCGGTGATGCATAAGCGGGCCTCGTATCGTGGATCGTCGGTTCGGCCGCCGCAACGGGCGACCAGAACGGTACACGAGACGAGAGATGTCCGAAAGAGTGCCGGCTATTCCGCCCCCCACCCGCTCGCGGACCTCAATCTATTTGTCGATACGCTTTTTGGCTCGTTTCGGCTTAAAGCTCGACGCATCTGAGGCACTTTCCTTGGCCCTGCGCCTCCGCTTCGGCTTCGTTTCATATAATGCGGTAACGAATTCATTCGAAACAGGAACTGCGACAGAAGAGGCACTGCTCAGGGTTGCCGCAAAGTCGGTGACATCCGCTACCGATATCAAAATCCGAAGCTCGTCCGCCATTTCCTGAATCTTCGCTGATATCGCTCGGTCCTTAGCTTCGTGGGACAGACGCAAGAGGGCCTCGATATGATCGAGCAAATACTTGGTCGACACCATTACTCGCCTCCTCGATGGCCCGGCAACGTGGCCATGTGGTCGGCGTTCATGCATCGAATCCAGCCGCGAGACTGCGGATTGGAATACCGGCGCGGAAATTATTTTACCCCTCGTAACCTCGTGAAAACGGCGCTTGACGAGGTGATCGAATAGCGGTGCTGTTTGCTGCGGTGCATGGGTAGCGGTCACGCGGAAAACGTCGCGGCACTTTCCTATCCCGCGAGCCCGCCGAGCGAGACCCTCGGCCAAGCCCATTGATAAAGGAAGCCCATACCGCCCTCGCTCCGGCCGGTGGCGGTCTTTGCAACTCAGAAATCCGGCTTGTCGGCAGTTGGGACCGCAGCGTCTTTTTCGGTACCGTACTTATGTGGGTTTTCTGCACAGACTTGTTCCGGCCAGTCACGGAAGACGCGCCGATAGGTTTTTGTCGCGGACCAAGGTGTTGTGAAGACTTCTTTGTCTTCGACCGTGAATTGGAGTTGCAGTCCCTTGCCCTTGTTGGTGGGGTCGGGCGCCCACCCTTCACCGATCCCCAGACCGGCGCGGCTGTTCTCCTTCCCACCACGCTCCCATGCCGCCCTCGCGGCCTCGTAATCGATCAACCGGTATCGCTCGACCACGTGCAGAGCTCGGGTGAACGGCGTGCCGTATTGGTCGACGGCGGAAAATGGCCCGATCTTGAATCCCACGGTGTCGATCACCAGCGTGTCGCCTTCGTAATGGCCCACGGAATCCCCGTACCAGGATGGCGTCACCTGTGCGGGATGAGGCTCATTCATACGCACACGCCGAACTTCATGATCTTCATCGTAAAGCATTGTGATCTTGTCGGGCTGCTGAAACAATTGCACTGCAGAGTTCGTGAAAATAAAGGGCACGCCTTCCGGCCAACACTGGTTGCGTGGACTTGGATAGCCCACGCCCGCCAGTGACATTTCGGCATGCTTCTTGACGACCTCTGCAGCAGCCGGATTCAAGATCGGATTGGCATAATCGCCGACCAGCTGTATGGCGCTGCTGACGAGCGGGGCGTTCGCAGGTGACAAGCGTCGGCCATCGATGTCAACGGTCTGGCGCCGCCGTGACTTGTTCACGACCGGGCCGGGCCCCGACAGCGGTGGTTCGATCCCATAAAGGTATGGGTTGCCCCAAACGCCGGAGAAGTCGGGGACCGATGCTGTACCTCGGCTCCCCTCCTGCGCGAGCGCCGACGACAAGAGGAGTGCCGCGGCTGAAGCTACCCCAAAGATCCATGTCCGGGTCATGGAATTCTCCCGTTCAAGTACCGAAGCGCCCCCATTGGGCAGCCGACGCCCGTAGCAGATCGGGATTGAAGATTACACCAATTTCCGGGGCTTGAGGGAACGGGAAATGCTCGGTCGGATGTCGGCAATCAAAGGCTAAGCGGACTGGCTATGCTCATTCCGAGTTTTGTCGGTCCTGACCCGACTCGGTCATGGAGTTTGCGTCGCAGCACTCGTGACAATGTCGATCTTTTCGGAGGACGAAGAGCAATTCCGGTCTAACGCGACCGTGCAGCGAGCAAGACTTCCGTTGTTGTCCGGCTTGCTGGATCACCTCGCGACCGCGCCAGCGGTGATTCCCTCAAGGCACGCTTCGCTGCGCCGCCTCTCTCAAAGCGAGCGGCCGGTTCGACTTTCTTACACTGCTCGTCATGGCTCAGATCCTCTCTGCTGTTGCGCGGGCGGGCGGGCGGCCTGCGGCTGAGGCGCTGCCCCGGGAAGCGTGATGAACTCGCGTTGCCACATGCAATCACCGAGTGACCTGAGCCTGTGAGGAAAAGGGCACGCCCTGTTGCAAATCAAGAGAATATCGCGACTCAATCTGATGGTCCGCGACTATGACGACGAGGCCGCGAGCTGGCGGCCTCGGTGACCATAATCGTTGGCTTTCGCTTGCCGACGGCGTGCCGACGGCCATAGACTGCAACTCACTTTAAATGGTCGTTTGCCGCCGCAAACTTGGCGATAATGTGCCGGAGATCCTTTGGCGCCGTGATGCCCCCCTTTTCTTCAACCGATCTAAAGCGCTGGGTCGAAGAGAACAGGCATCTCTTCCGGCCGCCGTATAAGACCAACCGAGTCCTAGCGTACTACGAGGATTTTGTCGTGATGATCCTGCATGGGCCGAACACCCGCATGGACTTTCACATCGAACCCGGCGAGGAGTTCTTCTATCAAATTCACGGCGACATCGATGTCCATGTCAAACCTGAAAACGAGCGCCGGCAGGTGGTAAAGATTCGCGAAGGGGAGATTTTTCTGTGCCCCGGCGGATTGGCGCACTCGCCGCGGCGCGGGGAAGGGACATGGGGGCTCGTGATCGAACGGAGGCGAAAGCAGGATGAGAAGGAAGAGTTCGCTTGGTTCTGCGAGAAGTGCGACGAAAGAGTGCTGTCACAAACCGTGGCTCAAGGCGACGTTGCCTCGCAGGTGACTAAAGTCTACGCCGCCTTCAACGCCGATCCAGCGATGCGCACCTGCAAGAAATGTGGCTATAGGTTTCCGACGACGCCGATGGCCGAACGACTGGGATTTTTAGAACCACGCTAGTTTCCAAACCACTGTGAAGTACGGCAGATTTACGACCGCGGCGCGCCGGTTCGGAATACGCTAACCGGTCCAGCTCCTGGACCTGGATCGGGACTTGAGGGAGCGGGAAAATGTCCGGAAAAATGTCCAGTCGGATGTCGGCAATCGGGGCTACGCGGGCTGGTTATGTTCATTCCGAGTTTTGTCGGTCCTGCCCATTCCGCCGTGCTCGCCGATCCTTCAGCCTCACGCCCCTTTCTTCGCCCTCACCGAGAACGACAGGGGCATGCGGGGATGGCCATCGGGAAGTCGCCACATCCCATTGGATGCGCGCACCAAGATTTGCGCATCCCCCGAGACAGCTACCGTCTCGCCCGGCCGCACCGTGAGTTGCCCTGCATCACGGCGTGAAGGCACGAACTCGTGTTCACGAAACATCGTGATCATCAGGCCGGCATCGATGAGCGCGCTGAGGATGGCGGATAGTGAATGTATCCAATTCCGGATTGTCTGATTCTTCATGACGGTCGGGTCACCCGTGTAGGTCGTTTGCTCGATAAACTCCAAGGGCTGCTCAGGAGGCGTTTGGAAATCGTGCGTTGGCATCAGCCTGCCAGCATGCTCTTCCAGCGTGTAGAAGCCAGGATGAGCATCGGCACAGTAAATTTCGCCGCCCACTGCAAGCACGGATGCAACGGCTCGCGCCCAATTCCGCATAGTCGGCAACCAGCAAAGGGTTCCCCAAGTTGCGAAAACGAGATCGAACGGGCCCGGCGTCAGATGCGGGGCCTCGTCTACAGTTCCTTGGACGAAGTTGGCCTTTAGCCCGGTTTCGTCGGCAAGTTGGCGTGCGAAGTCCAGGGCCACACTGGAGAAATCGAGCCCAGTGACTACAGCCCCGCGCCGCACCAGGCAAAGCGTATCGCGCCCGATATGGCATTGCAGGTGGAGGACGCGCTTTCCAGAAATATCTCCAAGTTCGGCCGCTTCGATCGCAGCCAGGCAGTCTTCGCCCGCACGAAAGCGATCGAGCCTGTAGCCACCAGCAGCATCACGGGCGTGAATTTTTGCACGCTCGTCCCAGTTGCGGCGGTTGATGTCGATCGACTCGTCCATGCAAGGTCTCGAAGCTACAGATGCGCAAACGAGCGCTGCGGGCTCAACTTTATCAGCTCTAATGGGTGCAAAGTAAGCCGCGACGGCTGCTTCCGAAACCGGACTGTTGGCGGACACGGAGCGGTCCACGTAAACGAGGATAACTTGAATCGTCCGGAATGATATTGATCTAGACTCATTCCGACTCGGCGCAGAGGACCGCACCGGGGGCCGCACCCTTCCTCCTGCCCGGCAAGTGGTGTAATTTAGGTGGCGGGCTCATCTCGCCCGGCGGCATCGGCATGGGGAGTTCGCGATGAAACGTCATGGCGCCTTCGCACTTGCCATCATGGCCGCATGGGGCGTCACCGACGCGGTTGCCCAGCCTGCCGCCAATCCGATCGAAGCGCATCTTGCGACCGCAAAGGCGGCGGCCGGATTCGATTTTCCGGGCCTCCTGGCACGCAACTGCATTGCGCCGCAGACTGCCGAGAGCCCCGACGTTGCGCCGCCGCCGCCGCCCGATCGGGCAAGTTGGTATACCGAGCCGGCCAAGGTCTTCGACAACCTCTACTTCGTCGGCACCAAGATTCATTCCTCGTGGGCGATGACGAGCCGCGAAGGAATCATCCTGCTCGATACGCTGTACGATTACGCCTCCGAGGAGGCGATCGTCGGTGGCTTGAGAAAGCTCGGCCTCGATCCTACCACCGTCAAATACGTCATCGTCTCCCATGCCCACGCCGATCATGACGGCGGAGCCAAGCTGATGCAGGATCGCTTCGGTTCCCGCATCATCATGGGCGGGCCCGATTGGGACAGGATCGAAAGATCCGTCAATCGATACCCAAACGGAAAGCCGAGGCGCGACCTAATCGCCCTCGACGGCCAGAAGATCGTGCTAGGAGATGCGGCGGTGACGCTCGCCCTCACGCCCGGCCACACCGCCGGCACAGTCTCGATGTTCTTTCAGGTGAGGGACAACGGCAAGCGCCTGATGGTCGCCTATTCGGGCGGGACCGCGTTCAACTTCCCGAACGACGTGCCGCATTTCGACACCTACATTGATACTCAGCGCAAGATGGCGGCGCTCGCCGCCAGCCTGAATGCGAGCGTCATCATGTCGAATCATTCGGAATTCGACAACGCGGTTGCCAAGATCAAGATGCTTGCAGCGCGCAGGCCCGGCGAGCCGCATCCTTTCGACCTCGGACGCGACGCGGTACTGCGCTATTTCAAGACGTCCGACGAATGCGCCCAGGTGGCGCGGCTCAAGCTCCTGTAGTGCCCGCCTATGGAGGCTCGCCTGCCATCGGGCCGTTGCGAAGGCATCCGGCCTGACCGCGTCGCCGTCGCCGCTCCCATTGCCGACGAAGTGCCCGAATAAACTGGAGTGTCCGCTCGGCCGACGAGCACCGGCAAAATCGCTTGAACTTAGCCGATCTGGAACAGGGTCGCGAAGTTGATCAGCACGAACGGGATGACGCCGCGATAGATCGAGCCGAGCGACTGGTTGAAGATCGCTTGCGACGCGAACAGATTGAGGCCGAGCGGCGGTGCGGGCGCCGTGTCGCAATCAAAGGTTCGCAAGAAGCTCAAGTCGATGCGGGGCTTCGGATGAGCCGAACTCCTTGGCTTTTTCGTACCAGCTTCGCGCCTTGGCTACATTTGCGCTGATGCCCCGGAAACCGAGCCTGGCAAGCACGATCGGATCGTAGGATGCGCCCATCGCCAGGGCCGCGGTCGCGTCGCCCGCTTCCGCCGCACGCTGGAATACGAGCCTGGCCGTGACCAGATCGCCAGTCGCAGCAAACTGCTCGCCTTGTTTTATGAGGCGCTTGATGTCCTCGGGATCGAGCCTGCGGACGGCTTTGCTGGCTTGCGGTGTCTGGGCGTCACTTGGACCAGGTGACAACGTCGCAGTGGTCTCCTCCTGGGGCGATGCTTCACTTTGGGGAGAGGTCGTTCCCTGGGGCGGATTCGCGCTCAGCACAGCCGGGCTCTGAGACGGCGTTGTGCCCTGGGACAATGCCGCGATCCGGGAGGTCTTCACCTCGGGAATTATCGCGCCCGGTGATATGTCGTCGTCGGGAAATGCCGCAGCGGTGCTGCCCTGCGCCTCATTCGGCCGGAACTGCTGCGGGGCCGCCGCCGTTGTAGGTGGCGCAACAATTCGCGTATCGAGCAACGCAAGTTTCGACCCTCGCCCAGACTCCGACTCCGGGATTAAACTTCCCACGGAAAAATAATACGCGATCACCACCGCAACTGCGCAAGAGGTCATGAGCAGCGATGCAATCAAATTGTTGCGGTGCCGCTGCATCGAAGGTGGATGCAGCTGACGTTCAGCCACGAGCGACGGCGGCACCCGAAGGCCGTTTATGAATGCCTCACCCGCGCGGGGGGCTTTTTCCGCGAAAGCGTTTTCTTCCACGGGCGGAAGTCCCGTCACCGGAGAAAGCGGGACAGCGCGAGGCAGCCGCTTGTCGGCCCACTCGCGCTTGCTGGATGATGCAAGCTGGCTAAGGTACTCATCAACATCGTTCGCGACAGGGGGTGGCGGCTCTGTGGACTGGAGACACTCGGGTGCGCGTTGGGGCGGCGGCTGAGAATCGAAGGCGTCCGGTGCTTGAACAAGACGTTCGATTTCCGCAAGACTTTCTCTCTGATCGCGAAGCGCAGCCTCAAGCCGGCCGAGCGCCTCCTCGCTCAAGCCAAATTGTCCCGTAGAAGCAACAGGATCCATTGGACTGCATCCCCTATCGGGATGAACGATAGCAATTCGGCCGACCTTCGGGAAGCAAATAGATCGTCTTTCGAGGGGTGGTCGAGCCCATGTGGTCCGATGGGAGTGCGTATGTCGGAGGTTGGCCCATCTTGTTAGTTTGCCGCGGTGCAGCTGCGGCTCTGCTTAGTTTGCCGCGGTGCAGCTGCGGCTCTGCTTTCAGGGACAACCGGCCGGTCGGCGGACGTGGCCGGCACCGCCGCACCCGGCCCGGAACCGACCTCGGACGCAGTGGCCGGCTGCAAAATGATTTCGCACAGCCCTGACGGATAAGGGCCAGTTCGGTATCCCGCAAACCGGTCTTGGCTCGTTGGGGTCCGGACGTCATCCAATCGATTGAAACGGCGCGAGTTTATCACGCTTTTCGGCGACACAGCGGCCGCTTGGCCGCGCCAGGCGATTGAGTTGCTCCGCAATGCCAAAATCGTCGGATGTTTCAATCGCTTCGGACGCCCAGAATGGCGACCGCCGGCCCCACCGGCAGCTTCCAATCGGTTCAAAAAATGCCTACGCTAGTTCAGGTTCAATCCGGGGAATCCCGGATTAAAGGCAAAAGCAAGCCGAAACTGACGCCGGAGACCAGCAAACCGAAAGGATGATTGTCATGAATCGAACAACACTTGCTGCACTCCTCCTCACCGTTGCGACTGCGGTGCCCGCATTCGCCGCCGAGTACAAGGTCGTCGACCGGATCAAGCTGCCGGACGGCGGCTGGGACTATATCGTGTCCGATGCCGAGCATGGCCGCGTCATTCGCACCCGCACCGACGGGGCCGACCTGATCGACGTCAAGACTGGCAAGGTCACGACGCTCAAGAACAACGGCAACGGCCATATGATCGTGCCCGTGCCGGGCACCGCGCTCGGCGTGATTCCGCTGCGGATGCCGGAAAAGATGATCCGCATCATGGACACCATGGCGGACAAGATCGTGGCCGACGTGCCGGGCGGCGAAGGGCCGGACGGCGCCGTCTATGACCCGTTCTCCAAGCACGTCTTCGTTGCCAATCATAACGGCGGCACCGTGACCGAAGTCGATCCGGTCGGCGGCAAGAGCCTCGCGCAGATCGAGGTCGGCAAGGAGGGCAAGCTCGAATTTCCCGCTTCCGACGGCGCCGGACGCGTCTTCGTCAATATCGAGGAGCCGGGCATCCTCGGGGTGATCGACGTGAAGGCGCAAAAGCTGATCGCGAAATGGAAGATGGCGGGCTGCGAGGATGCTTCCGGCCTGGCCTATACGGGCAACAAGACCAAGCTGCTCATCGTTTCCTGCGGCAATCAGGTCGCCAAGGTGGTGTCGGCGGTCGACGGCAAGGAAGTGGCCTCGATCCCGATCGGCAAGGGGCCCGACGCGGTGATCTATGACGACCAACGGCAACTTGCGTTCATTCCGTGCGGCCGTGACGGCGTCCTGGAGGTCATCTCGGTTGCCGACCCGACGAAAGTCGCGCTGGTCCAGCACGTTCCGACCCAAACGCTGGCCCGCACCGGCGCGCTCGATCCGCAGTCCGGTCGCATGTATCTGATGACGGCGGTGATCGATACCGCCGCCGGGCCAGGCCCCGCCGGCCGTCCGGTTCCCAAGTCAGGCTCGTTCGAGATGCTTGTCGTCGCACCGCAATAGCGCGAGCGCGTCCATGTCGCGGCCCTCATCTCGAGAAGCGCGGGCTCTTGCCCACGCTTCTCGAAGGTTGGCGCCGCATTGGCTGGTCATGCGGGGCCGCTTGTGGGGGCTTCCGACGCACTGCGTAATTTCTTGAGCAAGCTGCTGAAAAGTCGAAGAAGTTTGTTCACGCTGTGATTTGAGCCCGGGGTCCCCCAACGTTCAGTCCGCTTGATCAGTCCGACCCGACGCAATATTCTCCGCCCTGCCGACAAGATCTTTGAAGGAAAATAGAGTCCACCACTGCGCTGTCACGGGAGGGTTCGATGACGACCGCCACGCGACTTGGAAATGTTCTTACGAGATTGTCCTTCGGCGCAATAGCGAGCATGGGCCTGCTGGCTTTGCCGATTGTAGGGAGCCATCCGGCGACGGCTCAAAACCACGGCCCGGCGGCGCTGACTGGCACAGTATCCTCACCGGAAGAAGGAAAGATGGAAGGTGTCGTGGTCAGCGCCAAGCGCCCTGGCTCGACCATCATGGTTTCGGTCAGCACCAACGCGCAAGGGCAGTACAGCTTTCCGCAGGACCGGCTCGCCCCCGGCGCTTATGACATCACCATGCGTGCCATCGGGTACGCGCTCAAGCCGACAGTGGCGACGATACAATCGGGCGGCTCCACGCAACTCGACCTTACGCTCGCGAAGGCCGCGCCGGACGTTCTCGCCCTGCAAATGTCGAACAGCGAGTGGGTTCAAAGCGCGCCGGGCACGCCCGCGCAGAAAATGGCATTGCTGAGATGTCTCGATTGCCATGGCCTGCAGCGTCCGTTCTTCTCCAAGGACAATGCGTCGGAAATGGCGGTCACGTTGCAGCGCATGAGCGCGCATTCCTCGAATGCCTCTCCCAATTTTCCTTTCTTCAATCAGAACGCATCCGAGATTTTGAGCAGTCCGCCGACCAAGCCGCAGGCAGAGCTCGCGACCTACATCGCTTCGATCAATCTCAGCTCCGGCGAAAGGTGGCCCTATAAACTGCAAACGCTGCGCCGGCCGACCGGCAAATCGACCCAGGCCATCATCACGACCTACGATCTTCCCGATTTCGCCGCGCCCCATGACACGCTCCTCGACAAAGCGGGGAACGTCTGGTTCTCCGATTTCCAGCACCAGCGCATCTCGAAGCTCGACCCCAAGACCGGTAAGGTCACGCACTATCCGGTCCCCGTGTCGAAGCCCGGTTTTCCGACCGGCGGCATCATGATCACGATGGATAAGGATGGAAACATCTGGGAAGGCATGATGGGGCAGGCGCAGATCGCCAAGCTCGACCCGAAGACGGAACAGGTCTCCGTCTATCTGGCGCCCGATTGGAACAAAGGCGACACGCGGGTCACCATGATCGACGGCCTGCATTCGAACGTCGACGGGAAATTGTGGACCAAGACCAATGGCGGCCCCGATCCCGACCACGCCAACAAACTGTATCAGTTCGATCTATCCACGAAGCAATTCAAGGAGGTCCTGCCGCCGGCCGGAAAACGCGACATTGCCGCTTACGGACTGGTCACCGACCTCGACAACAATGTCTACAGCCTCGACAACAATCCGAACCAAAGGCAAATCTGGCGCACGAGCGCCAAGACCGGGGAGACGACTTATATCGATCTTCTGGCCGGCGTGGGCGGCGCGAGGCGAGGACATATCGACTCGCAGAATCGCCTATGGTTCTCGCAATTCCATGCCAATCGTTACGCCATGTACGACCCCAAGAGCGGCAAGGTCACGGCGTGGGACGTGCCGGTCCCTTATGCCGGCGCGTATGACGTCCAGTTCGACGACGCGAAATATGCGTGGGGCGCCGATATGAGCACCGACCTGGTTCAGCGGGTCGATGTGGAAACCGGCGAATGGAGCTCTTATCTCCTGCCCACTTCCATCAATACGCGCCATATCGACGTGCAGAAGAGCTCGGATCCCAACGTCCTCTCCAGCATGTGGACCGAAGGCCAGCAGACCGGCAAGATTGTCCATATTGAGCCACTTACGCCGTAACGAACCTTTCGTTACGGCGCCGTCAAGTACGCCCGATGAGCGTCGCGACGCTCATCAGATATGCCCGCCGCGATCGAGCGGGGAAAAGGTCGTATAAATGGGGCACCAGCCCGTCGGGCTGATCTCGCCCTCGACCAGAACGCAACTCTTGGGGGCTACGAAATACGGACAGCTACCGCAAATTTCGTTCCCCTTCGGGTGGTCCTGATACCGAGCGGCGGCCTGTGTCAGTTTCTTCTGATCCTGAGGCTTGAAATCCTGGGCTTCGGCAGGCGCGGCGCTGCCACAGGTCGCGGCGGCGGCGGCAACGCCCATTGTCTTGATAAAAGCCCTCCGCGACGATCCCAAAGTCGGCATGGCTGTTCCCTCCCTCGCGCCTCGGCTCAATCATATCGGAAGTCCCATGACCAGCCAACGCTCGCGCAGGACAATACCGGCAGGCGGACCTTGATTCGGCGTGGGATCATGCCCTGAACAGTATTGCCCGCAGCAATAAACTTTGGCTGTTTGCTGGCGCTCTGCTGTGCTGCCGCGAACCGTGGGCCCTGCGTCAGGTCTGCGCTTCTGCCATCTGTATGGCCGGCTACTCAATCGGTGTCGATTCCGGTACGCTGATTGACATCGCATAGGACCAAGGAGTCCTCTGCGGTTGGCCACCTCGGATGGGATGGTGTGGCCGACGACGACCGGGAGGTTGGCATGAATATGCGCAGGAACTTGCCCGTGTTGGTGATATTGACGGCGGCGTTTGCAGCACCGGCTTCGGGCCAAACGGCGGCGCCCGCAGCGGTGACGTCGGCCGCCCCCGACGCCGCATCGATTCCGGATTTTTCCGGTGCCTGGGCGCATCCCGGGATCGGATTTGGCCTGCCGTTGTCGGGGCCGGGCCCGGTGCGGAACAAATCGCGGCTGCGCTCCGGCGCGAGCAATCCCGATCAGCTGGTCGGCGATTACAGCAATCCGATTCTCAAGCCCGCGACTGCTGAGGTCGTCAAGAAGCTCGGCGAGATCTCGTTGTCGGGCCGGGCATTTCCGGACCCGGACAGCCAGTGCCTGCAGAATCCGTTGCCATATATTTTCTGGAACTTCTACGTCCGGCTGCTGCAGCAGCCCGACAAGGTCACGCTCGTCTACCAGCACGACGACGACTACCGCCAAGTGCGGCTCAACCAGCCTCATCCCGCAACGGTGGTCCCGTCCGTGCATGGGGATTCCGTCGGCCACTACGAAGGCGACACGCTGGTCATCGACACCGTGGGAATCAAGATCGGGCCGTACCGGACGATCGACCGTTTCGGCACTCCGTATACGCCGGCCTTGCACGTGGTTGAGCGCTACCGCCTCATCGACTATGAGGCCACCAAAGTAGGGCTGGATCGACTCAAGCAAGAATGGCCACCCGTTGGCGCTACCATCGATCCCAACTACAAGGGCAAGGGCTTGCAGCTCGAATTCACGGTTGAGGATGAAGGCGTCTTCACCATGCCCTGGTCGGCGACGATTACCTATGGCCGCGACGCGAATCCGTGGGAGGAACGTATCTGCGCCGAGAATGTGCAGCATGAGTATGATGGACACTTCTTTTCTGACAGGGACGCGCATGTGCCGACTGCCGACAAGCCGGACTTCTGAGGCTTGGAACGCGGCCCGACGCGCGCGGGTTTCCTTCGTCGCTCGATTGCACATCTCGATCGGTCGATTGAACAGGTGGTCGATTAGCGGAGAACAGCATGGCAATAGACCTTACAGTGAATGGAGTGAGGCACTCGCTCGAGGTCGCGCCTGAAACGCCGCTGCTCTGGGCGATCCGCGACCAGCTCGGCCTTACCGGCACCAAGTTCAGCTGCGGCATTGCGCAATGCGGGGCCTGCACGCTGCACGTTGACGGCCGACCGGTTCGCTCCTGCAGCGTCCCGGTCTCGGCAGCGGCCGGTAAGACGGTGACTACCATCGAAGGCTTGTCGCCCGACGGCACGCATCCGGTGCAGCTCGCCTGGATTGAGCTCGACGTGCCGCAATGCGGCTATTGCCAGTCAGGCATGATCATGAGCGTCGTGGCGCTGCTCAGGAGGCACCCCAATCCGACCGATGCGGAGATCGACGCTGAGGTCACCAATGCCTGCCGCTGCAGCACCTACCACCGCATCCGCCAGGCGATCCGGCTGGCCGCCTCCCGGATGCCGGCCGCAGGGAGGGCTCTCTGATGAGCAACAACGATCTCAGCAAGCCGGGCCTGTCTCGCCGCGATCTTCTGTCCACCGCTGCCGCTGCGACCGGCGCGCTTGTGGTCGGCTTCTGGATGCCGCATCGCGCTGCGGGCCAAATCATAAATCCGGAAGGCGCCGCATGGGCCACCGAGCCTGACGTAAAGGAGATCAACGCCTGGGTTGTCGTCGAGCCCGACGACCGCGTGACGATACGCATTGCCCAGACCGAGCTCGGACAAGGGGTGTGGACCTCCAATGCCATGATGGTCGCGGAAGAGCTGCAATGCGACTGGAGCAAGGTCTCTCCGCAATACGCTTCCGTCAATCGCGACGGCCGCGAAGAGGCGCCGGAATGGACGCTTGAAGTCATGGGCAAGGGCGCCACCGACCCTTATGGCGGCGGCGAGCCCGAGTTCGGGCAGCGCGGCCACACCGGCACCGAGGGCATCCCGAACAGCCTTTATCGGCGCATGCGGACGAACGCCGCAGCGTCCGTCAAGGACGGCCGCTATTATCTTCAGCTTGCCGGCGCGGAGGCGCGCGAGCGCCTGTTGTTGGCGGCCGCCAAATCCTGGGGCGTACCGGTCGAGGAGCTGAGCTCTACCAACAGCGTGATCACCCACCGCCCAACGGGGCGCACGACCACCTATGGCGCAATGGCTCCTCTTGCTGCTCGGACGCCGCATCCCGATCCGGAGCAGATCCGCGTCAAGCCGCCCTCGGAATGGACCCTGATGGGTACCGAGCGGAGGAACCTCGATGTCCCTTTGAAGGTCACCGGCAAGACCATCTACGGTATCGATGTCCGCGTGCCCGGCATGAAATGGGCGGCCGTCAAGGCCTGCCCGGTCTATGGCGGCACGGTGAAGAGTTACGATTTCGAGCCGATTCGCGACCAGCCCGGCGTCATCAAAGCGGTCGAGATTCCAATTCCCGATCCGTCCTTGATACGCGACCGCGTTTTCAGTGGTGGCGTCGCGGTCATCGCCGAGAGCTGGTACCAAGCCAAGACGGCGCTCGATAAGATGCCGATCGAATGGGACGTACCGCCCGCGCATGCCACACTCAATACGGCCAACATGCGCGCGGCCCTGATCGCCTCTCTGGACCAGCCCGGCCGCGTGCGTGCGAGCCTCGGAGACTGCGACAGTGCCTTCGCGCGTGGCGGCAGGCTAGTCGAGGCGACCTACTCTACGCCCTATCTCCCGCGTGCCCGGATGGAACCTGGAAACGCGACGGTGCTCGTCGCCGACGACCGGGTCGATATCTGGATCGGCGATCAGAGCCCGCAGGAGACGCGCTATTCGGCTTCCCGGATCACCGGCATTCCGGAAGAGAACGTCTATCTTCACCTGTGCCACCTCGGCGGCGGCTTCGGCCGCAATGGCAACGGTCCGCAAGCCGAGCAGGCGATCTACATAGCCAACCAGACCCGCGGTACGCCTATCCACCTGCTGTGGACACGCGAAGAAGACTTCATCGGCACCACCTATCGCTCCATGGGGGCCGCTCGCTTGCGCGCTGCGCTCGATGCTGAAGGCTGGCCGATCGCCTTTGAGGTGCGGACCGCCATGGACGCGAAGGCCCCCGGCGCGATCGCCGCGTTCGACAAGACGCCGCGTTACTACGCGCCGAATTACCGCTTCTCGACCCATAGCGCGGCCTTCCACATTCCCGTGGGTACGCGGCGCGGCGTCGGCGAGCCGGCGCACGATTTTTATCGCGAGAGCTTCATGGATGAGCTCGCCCACGCGGCCGGCAAGGACCCCTACCTTTATCGCCGCGAGCTGATCTCGCGCACCCGCCTTCCCTACAAGGCCGACATGATCAAGGCGCTGGATATGGCAGCCGAGATGTCGGGCTGGGGCACGCCGCTGCCGCAAGGCATGGCGCGAGCGATTGCGCTCGAGGAACGTGGGGCCGAGGGCGGAGGCCACGCCACCATCAGCGCGCAGGTCCATACCGTCTCTATCAGTAAGCAGGGCGAATTGCGCCTGCTGCGCGTCGACGTCGCGCATGAAGAAGGCTTCGGGCTGGTCAATCCGCTATCGGTCAGGAAGCAGATCGAGGGCCAAATCACCTGGTTTTACAACGACACGATGTTGCAAGCATGCAATGTCGTTGAAGGCCGCATCGTGGAGAACAACTTCGACAGATTCTTGCTGTCGCGCATCAACGAGAATCCGCCGGAGATCAACATCACTTTTTTCAAAACCGGACACTGGCTGCGTGGTATGGGCCACGACCGCGCCACCTCGGTGCAATCCGGCATTGCGGATGCCATCTTCCAAATCACAGGGAAGCGCTATCGGGACCTGCCGTTCCGCAACCGCGACCTGACCTGGAGTTGAAGCTCTTTCAGACCCGACGAGGTCATGAGCGACTTGCCCGTCGAGCGACAGGATCTCCGACTCCGGACGCGCCGACAAGATACGGGTCTTGCGCCTCAAAGGCCAAGCATGTTGCCGTGGAAACCGCGAAGCGCACGGAAGGCGCCGAAGCGGCGGCAGCCGTGAGCGCGACTGTCGGTTTGCCGTGTTAGGCTTCGTCCGCCCGCTCGCTATCCCAGCGCCTTCTTCACGCGCTCTGACGTCATCGGCGTCTCGCGCAGCCGCACGCCCGCGAGTTCGGCAACCGCATTGGCGATCGCGGGCGCCACCAGCGGCGTCGCCATCTGGCCGACGCCGGTCGGGTGGTTGTCGGTCGGCACCACTTTGACGACAATCTCAGGGATTTCGTTCATGCGCGGCACATAATAGTCGTAGAAATTCGACTGCTGGACCGAGCCGTCTTTGATGGTGATGCGCTCCGATAGCGCGAACCCGAGCCCATAAACGACGCTGCTCTCTGTTTGGGCGACAATGTTGTCGGGCTGCACCGCGATGCCCGGATCAAGCGCGACCCAGACGCGCGGAACCCGCAGCCTGCCAGAACTGCGGTCGAGTGCGACTTCGGCCACCAGCGCGATCTGCGTCCCGGAATAGTTCATGTAGGTGAAGCCGAGCGCACTTGCGTCGCGCTTCCTGCCCCAATCCGACATGCCGGCGACCGTGTCGATGATATTCACCGCGCGCGGATTTGTCGTGACGAGATCTCGCCTAAACGTCGCCGGATCGATGGCCCGCTTGCGGGCAAGCTCGTCCATGAAGGACTCGATGGCAAAGATATTGGTGAGGTGCGCGATGCCGCGCAGGCTCGACGTGCGCAGACCACTCTCCTGCGGCACAGCTTCCCCGAGCCGATTGGGAATCGCGTAGTAGGGCGCATCGAGGCCATTGAACGCTATGCCGTCGCGGCCATTCTGCCGTTTGAAGCGTAGCGGATCCTGGAAGGCGGTCACCTCGTCGCAGGCCTTGCGGTGATGGAATGCGATCAGTCTGCCGGATGCATCGAAGCCGGCGCGCAGGTAGTGCACCGACAGCGGGTTGAAGCGGCCATTATGGATGTCGTCCTCGCGCGTCCACATCATCTTGACCGGCTTCTTGACGGCGTTCGATAGCACCACCGCGTCATGGACATATTCTTCGTCACGGTGACCGCGACGTCCGAAACCGCCGCCCATCAGCATATCGTGATAGACGATCTTGTCGGGCTTGATGCCAAGAGCGTCAGCCGCGACCGTCACGGCGATGGTCTTGGACTGTACGCCGCACCAGACTTCGCAGGCATCGCCGTCGGGCGATACCGAGGCGACCGCGTTCAGAGGCTCCATCTGCGCATGGTAGACGAGGTCGTTCCTGAACTCGCTTTCCACGACGGTCGCCGCCGCCTTCAATGCGGCCGGCGCATCTCCCTCCTTGGCCCATAATTTCGCCGGCTGGGACAAATCGCGCGCCGCCGCCGCGAAGGCGACCAGCGCTTTCTCGCTGTCGAAGCCCCAGGCCTTGCCGGTGTGCGTCCAGGTGACCGCGAGCGCGTTCTTGGCTTCGAATGCCGCGTAAGGCGTCTGCGCAATGACGCCGACGCCGTAAGGAAGCGCGACGATGCGCACCATGCCGGCGATCGCCTTCGCCTTGGCGTCGTCGACCGTCCCCGGCGCGGCGCCCTCGACCGGCGCGCGCAGGATTGCTCCGTACAGCATGCCCGGCACCTGCACGTCGATTGCATATTGCGCGGAGCCGTTCACTTTTCCGGGTAGCTCGACCCGCATGACGTCCTTGCCGATGAGACGGAACTGTTTCGTCTTCTTGAGCTCCTCCTCGGCGACATCCGGCGCCCGGGCCGGAACATCGGCGAATGCTGCGATCTGCCCATAGGACAGGCGACGCCCGGATTTTTCGTGAATGACGACGTTCGGTCCGGTGGCGAGCTCCGCGACCGGGACATTCCAGTGCTTCCCGGCATTCGCCAGAAGCACTTTGCGGACCTGCGCCCCGAACAGACGCAGGTCCTTGAAATAGGAGGTCACGGCATTGCTGCCGGCCGTGTACATGAATCCGAAGCTCGGGTTCTTGTAGAGGTCGTCGTTCGGCGGCGCGACGATCACACGCACCTTGGACCAGTCGGCGTCAAGTTCCTCGGCAAGGATCAAGGGCAGCGACGTGAGCGAGCCCTGCCCCATCTCGGCCGCCGGCGACATGATCGCCACCGTATCGTCGGTCGAGATCGTCACCCATGGGCTTAACGCCACGCTGGCGCCGCGGGTGGTCTGTGCCAGTGCAAATCGCAGGCCCGATGCCACGGCAAATGTCAGTCCGGCGGCGCCGACCATCAGTCCGCGGCGGGTCACTTCGCTGTTGCGTACTGGGATCGTCATGGTTCAGCCCTCCTGCGCGGCGCGTTGGATGGCGCGCACGATGCGCGGATAGGTTCCGCAGCGGCAGATATTGGTACTCATATGGGCGATAATCTGGTCGCGATCAGGCCTGGGATTCTGCGCCAGCAGGTCGGCCGCGCTCATGATCTGGCCGGACTGGCAGTAGCCGCATTGCGGCACTCGCTCGGCGAGCCAGGCCTTTTGCACCGGATGGGAGGAATTCTCCGACAGGCCCTCGATGGTGGTGACCGCCTTGCCGTCAATCTCGGACACCCGGGTCTGGCACGAGAAGGCTCGCTTGCCGTCGATATGGACCATGCAGGCACCGCAGAGGCCGGTCCCGCAACCGAATTTGGTGCCGGTGAGCTTGAGTTCCTCGCGGATCACCCACAACAGCGGCGTGAGCGATGGAGCATCCGAGTGCGCCACCTTGCCATTGACTTTGAAATCGAATCCCATGGGTTCCTCCACTTGATTCAATACGCTGTTGGATCGGGCGTCTCGGAAGGCACACAGAGCTGCGCATAAAACCAGCGCCGGCGCGGCGTCGCCTTCCTGACCTGTCGACTCTAGTCTAGTACTCGGGTTTGTGGAGCGGCAATCCCCATACAGGGGGTCATCTAGGCCCGCGGGGCTTTCAAAGTACCGCTTGACCACTATCTTTGTCCGGATCGCACTGAACTGCTTCGAGAGGCCTTTGATGATCGCCACTCAGTCGGCCGCGCGCCACGGTTTTGAGCTCGTTCGCGAGCAAAATCTGGCCGAAATCAACGCAACGGCACGCCACTACCGTCACGCCAAGACCGGTGCCGAGCTGCTTTCGCTCGTCAACACTGACGAGAACAAGGTGTTCGGTGTGAGTTTCGCCACCCCGCCCACGGATTCTACCGGGGTTGCCCACATCCTCGAACATTCGGTGCTGTGCGGCTCGCGCAAATATCCGGTCAAGGAGCCATTCGTCGAGCTGATGAAGAGTTCGCTGAACACTTTTCTCAACGCCATGACCTTTCCTGACAAGACCTGCTATCCGGTCGCGAGCCAGAATGTCCAGGATTTCTATAACCTGATCGACGTCTACCTGGATGCGGTGTTTTTTCCGCGGCTGTCGCCGCATGTATTCCAGCAAGAGGGCTGGCATTACGAGCTCGACGCACCCGATGCGCCGCTGAGTTACAAAGGGGTGGTATTCAACGAAATGAAGGGGAACTATTCGTCCCCGGATGGCAGGCTGCGCGAGCTGTCACAGCAGTCACTCTATCCTGACATCACGTATGGTCTCGATTCGGGTGGAGACCCCAAGCACATCCCGGACTTGACCTACGAACAGTTCAAGGCATTCCACCAGGGCCACTATCACCCCTCCAATGCAAAGCTGTTCTTCTACGGCGACGACGATCCTGATGAGCGGCTGCGCCTGCTCGACGCGTGGCTCGCGGAGTTCAGCCGTATCCCGACCGACGCCACGGTCCGGCTGCAGCCGCGCTTTGCTGCTCCCAAGCGGCTGACTCGCTCCTACCCCGCCGGCCAGGCCAACCCGCAACGGGGGGCACCTGCCAGGGAGACAATGCTGACCGTGAATTGGATGCTCGACGAGGTGGTCGACGTCGAGACGGCGCTCGCCTTAGGCATCCTGGAGCATATCCTGATCGGCACGCCGGCCGCGCCGCTCTACAAGGCGCTGATCGATTCTGGACTCGGCGAAGGGCTTGCCGGCGGCGGGATCGACGATGAGCTGCGGCAGCCCATGGTCTCGATTGGGCTCAAGGGCATCGATTCAGTCAACGCCGACAAGATCGAGCGGTTGATCGCCGACACAATGAGTCTGCTGGCCCACAATGGCATCGATCCGTTGACCGTAGAAGCCTCGCTGAACACCGTCGAGTTCCGGCTGCGCGAGAACAACACCGGCACGTTTCCGCGCGGTATTGTGTTCATGTTGCGGGCGCTGCGACCCTGGCTGCACGGGCGTGATCCAATGGCAGAGCTTGCCTTCGATAGGCCGCTCGCGGCCATCAAGGCAAAGATTGCGGGTGGTGAGCGCTATTTTGAAGGACTGCTCAAACGCCACCTCATCGACAATCGGCACCGCACGGTGTTGGTGCTGGAGCCCGACCCGGATCTGGCCGAACGCGAGGCCCAGGAGGAACGTGCGCGGCTGGAGGCGGCGCGCGGCCGCATGACGGTGCGCGATCTCGAAGCAGTAGTCGAAGGCACCCAAACCCTCAAACGCATGCAGCAGCAGCCTGACCCGCCTGAGGCACTGGCCACGATCCCGACCCTGACGCTCGCAGACCTGCCGCTTGCAAATAAGGTCATTCCGCGCGAGGTGGCGCAGCTGTCCGAGACGCGCGTGCTCTACCATGACCTCTTTACCAACGGGATCGTCTACCTCGATATCGGATTTGATCTGCATACCTTGCCGCCCGATCTCGTCCCTTACGTGCCCCTGTTCGGCCGCGCGCTGCTCGAAACCGGCGTCGGCAATGATGATTTCGTGCAGCTGTCGCAGCGAATCGGCCGTTCGACCGGCGGCATCCGGCCACAGCGATGGACATCGACCGTTGCCGGCAGCGCAACCTCCACGGCCTGGCTCTACCTGAGGGGCAAGTCCCTGCCGGACCAAACCGCGGAACTGCTGTCAATCCTGCAGGATATTCTCGGGCGCGCAAGGCTTGGCGACCGCGCACGGTTCCAGCAACTGGTGCTGGAGGAAAAGGCATCGCTGGAATCGCGGCTGGTGCCGGCCGGCTCGAGCTTTGTCGATCGGCGATTGCGCGCCAATCTGTTTGAGGCCGACTGGGCCGACGAGCAGATGGGCGGAGTGAGCTATCTGCTCTTCCTGCGCAAGCTTGCCGGCGATCTCGAGACGAACTGGGAAGGCGTGCTCACCAAGCTTGAACGCATCCGCTCAACGCTCGTCAATCGCGCCGGCATGCTGTGCAACATCACCGCAGAGGCCGATCATTGGGCGCAGCTCAGGCCGCAACTCGCCGGCTTTCTCGGTGCGCTACCGCGCACGGCGGCAAAGCCTGCGCCGTGGCACGTTGCTGACGGCCCCAATTCCGAGGGCCTCATCATTCCGACGAAGGTCAACTACGTCGGCAAGGGCGCCGACATTTATCGCAACGGCATCAAGCCGCACGGGTCCCATCTGGTCACCCGCCGCTATCTGCGCACGACCTGGCTATGGGATAAAATTCGGGTACAGGGCGGCGCCTACGGCGGCCAGTGCATGTTCGACCGCTATTCGGGCGGCTTCACCTTCGTATCCTATCGTGATCCGAACCTAATCGCCACGCTCGACACTTATGATCGCACCGCAGACTTCCTCAGGAATACCGAGCTCAGCGAAGCAGAGCTGACGCGCAATATTATCGGAACCATCGGCGAGATCGATACCTATCGGCTACCCGACGCCAAGGGCTTCGCTTCCATGCAACGCTACCTGATCGGCGATACCGACGAGGCACGTCAGCGCATGCGGGAGGAGGTCCTTTCGACCACCGCAGCCGACATCCGCAGCTTTGGCGATGCCATGGCGGACGTCGCCGCGCGCGGCCGTGTGGTCGTGCTGGGCTCCGAGCAAGCGATCGACGTCGCTAATGCGGAGCGGCCAGGCCTGCTCCGCGCCTCTCGGGTCATTTGAACGCCGGACGCAAGGAATCAGAACGACCTCTATGCCCCGAGGGCCCCGCGCACACGGTCCGGCGCGAAGGGCAATTCGCGCAGACGCACACCGGTCAGTGCCGCGACCGCATTGCCGATTGCGCCACCGACCAGCGGAAGTCCGTCCTCGCCGGCCCCGGTCGGCGGATTGTCAGTGGAGATCACCCTCACTTCGATTCTGGGCATGTCCGACATGCGGGGCACTTGATAGTCATTGAAGTTGGACTCCTGAACGCGGCCGTCCTTGATGGTGATCTTCTCCCGCAGCACGTGACCGAGCCCGAACACGATACTGCCTTCCGTCTGTGCCGCGAGATTACGCGGCTGCACCGCAATTCCGGCATCAATGGCAGCCCAGATGTTGTGGACCTTGATCTTGCCGGTCGAGCGATCGAGCGACACTTCGGCGACGCCTGCCGCCAGCGTATCGTCCTTCTCCATGACCGCGACCCCAAGGCCGCGTTCGTTCCGGGGCTTGTGCCAATCGGACATCTCGGAGACGGCGCGCAGCAGATTCTGGACGCGCGGCTGACCTTCCGAGAGATCGAGGCGAAATGCGATCGGGTCCTGTCCGAGCGCCTTGGCCAACTCGTCGAGAAAGCTCTCGACCGCGAAGGCGTTGTAGTACACGCCCACGCCGCGCACCGAGGAGAGCCGCGCTCCACGCGCTTCGACGATGTGCTCGGCGCGCTTATTGGGGATCGGGTATTGCGGCAGCGACGATCCCTTCATCACGATAGTATCCATGGATGGTGGTGCAGAGCCGGTCAGTCCCGCCCGGTACCCGGCCACCGACTCGGCGACCACGCGGTGATGCCAGGCGATGAGCTTGCCGCCGGCATCGAATCCGGCCTCGATATGGTGC
>Ga0207090_1054_pt1 | contig 30085 bp, 33 predicted proteins | sample Alteio_BWMinHeat_50_FD_153565 | JGI IMG/M metagenome (GOLD analysis project Ga0207090, IMG submission 153565) | Enriched cells from forest soil in Barre Woods Harvard Forest LTER site, Petersham, Massachusetts, United States -... | ecosystem: Environmental > Terrestrial > Soil > Temperate forest >...
TTTCATCGCCAACCGAATGGTGTATTGGCCCTACGTCGTCGTCATGATGGTCGGCGCCATCGCCGGCGGATATGGCGGCGCGAGCTTCGTGCGCCGGCTCGATGGCGCCACAGTGCGCCGCATCGTCATCTTCGTTGGTTTTGCGCTGGCGCTGTCGTTCTTCTTCAGGCGATAGGCTGCACCGGAATTCCAGCGTGCGCCAGCGCCGATTCCACCTCCGCTGGGCGCAGGCGCGTGGCGTCGTACTCGACGTTCAAGCCATCCATCGCCGGGGTCACCTCGATCTTCTGGATTCCGTAGATCGAGTAGGCATCCGAAATGCGCGCCATCAGCGTCTCATCGAGCGGCTTCTGCAAGCGAAAGTGAATCTGCACTTTGGTCATGTTGATAAGTCTCTATTATAGGGACTCCCTTCACCGCATCGATCCGTCCGCAGGACTTTTGTATTCCGCTAGTGTAGAATCGTTGAAAATCTATGCTCTTCCAAGGAGAAGACTATGAGCTGTTTCACTAAAGGCGCGGTAGTCCTCGGCGTGCTGGCCGCATCGGCGGGTTGGCAGACGCGCGCTGCCGACGATCCGGTTTCCGCGGCCGACAAGGCCTTGGTAGCGGCTTTCGAAAAAGGCGACAAAGCTGCGCTGAACAAATATCTCGATACCGATTTCACCTGGATCGACCACGACGGCATCATGATTTTCCGTTCCGATGCACTGGCTCTCGGCATGAAGCCCCTGGTAGGTGAAGGCGAAGGCGTCGACATCGTGAAGCACCCCTATGGCGATCAGGTGGTGTGGCTGCAGGCTCACTCAGGAAAGAACTATGCGTCCCGCTTTTGGGTTAAGCGCGCCGAGGGCTGGCGGCTGCTGCATACCGCCGAGATTTCCGTACTCCAGCGCGAGAACCGGGTCCGGCCCACCTTCGACATCCCTTGCAATAATCCCTGTAAGCAACTGCCCATCCGGACCGTCGACAAGGTGCAGGAAGCGGCCATGGCCGGCTGGCAGGAGCAGGAGAGCGGGCGCCAGTTCTGGTTAAAGCATGTTGCTGACGATAACCAGACCGTCAGTACCTATGGCGGGCAGACGGCGCCGAAGAAGGATCGGCCCAACCCACCGCCTCCCGCGCCGGGCACGCCGACCGTGGGAGCCGCCCCTGTCTTATTCGCGCGGCTGTGGACGTTTGGTCCCGAGACCGTGGTGATGGTTGCCTGCCAGCCCACTTACGGCGAGAAGGCCTATTGGGCCAGCCGCATATTTCATTTCCAGCACGGCACCTGGCAGATGGCCGAGAGTTATCACACCTACATTCAGGCTTCCGGCGTGATGACCGAAGTACAGGGCAGATAGGAGAGTGCTATGAACGCGAGTAAGACAAGATTGCCGATTGCGGCCCTCCTAGCCGCCGCTTTGCTGCCGGCGCAGGCATTGAAGGTCTCGAAAGCCGCTGGTGGCGCGCCTCCGGCCACCATCCCCACTTTTTCCACCACCGACCTTTCGCGCACGGGCATCTTCTACGCCGGCGGAAAATACGTGGGCGAACCCGGCAAGGAAACCATGGGCGGCGACGCCTATGTTGAGGTCTGGGTTCCCAAACAGATTCGGCATCCGTATCCGATCATTTATATTCATGGGGCTGGGCAGACTGCCACAGACTGGCAGCAGACGCCCGACGGGCGCCCCGGATGGGCCTACTACTTCGCCAAACAAGGTTACGTCCAGTACATGGTCGATTCGCCGGCCCGCGGCCGCTCGCCTTACGTCCCCACTATCAACTGAAAGAAGAGCGCCCCAACCAGCCATTTTGTGGATCGGTGCGCGGCGGCGTGGGCCGACTTTAGTTTCCGCTGCACCAGGTCCTGGGCCATCAACAGCAGGGTGGCGAAGAGGAGCAGGAGTGGAACCAGCTTATCGAATACGGCGGGAGGCGTGAAGCGCAGCAGCCACGCGCCGGTCAGGCCGCCCACGAAGCTGGGAATCAGCAGCAAATAAAGATGGCGCGGGGTGGCGCGCAACTCGCGGCGGTAGCCCCACGAGCTGCCCAGTATCCCCGGCCAGATGGCGACCGTGCTGGTGGCGTTGGCGGTCACGGAGTTAAGTCCCAGCCAGATGAGCGTTGGAAACGTGATGAGTGTTCCGCCGCCGGCTACGGAATTGATCACTCCGGCAAGAAAGGCGGCGCCGAACGCGGCGGCTGCATGGATCCAATCGAGCGCAGGCAAAATACCAGCTTACGCCGGAATGGCTATCATGGTTACATCCGTGGCCGGCGTCTATATTTCCTACCCTTTCTGCGCGCAAAAGTGCACGTACTGTAACTTCGCCTCCGGGGTGTTTCCGCGGGAGCAAGAGAGGCGGTACGTAGATCGGCTGGCCGCTGAACTGCGCGCCTACGAATGGAAGTGGAAACCGGATACGGTCTACCTAGGCGGCGGAACACCGAGCATCTTGGCAACTGAAGAGCTCGACGGACTGATGCAGCTGATTCCGGGGCGGACGTGGCGGGAAGCCACTATCGAGGCGGCGCCCGGCACGGTCACCGGGGAAAGGGCCCGGATCTGGGCGGAGTGCGGGATCAATCGAGTCAGCCTCGGAGTGCAGTCTTTTGTGGAGAACGAGATTCGCCGCACCGGACGCAAGCACACGGCGCAAATCGTGGCGCAAGAGTTGACTCTCTTGCGGCAGGCCGAGATCGAAAATGTGAACATCGACCTGATAGCCGGGTTATCGGGTCAGACGGAAGCGAGCTGGCGCGAGTCGCTCGACTGGATCGAGCGGTTGGCGCCTCCGCACGTTTCCATCTACATGTTGGAAGTGGATGAGGACAGCAGGCTCGGCAAGGAGATGCTGCTGGGAGGCGTGCGCTACGGAGCGGCCGAGACGCCGGGCGAAGAGCAGACCGCGGAGTTTTATGAGACGGCCGTGGAGCGCCTCGCGGCGCTGGGAATCCGGCGCTACGAGATTTCCAATTTCGCGCGGCTTGGTTTTGAGTCCCTACACAACCTGAAGTATTGGAAGCTGGAACCGTATGCCGGATTCGGCGCCGATGCCCATTCGTTCGACGGACGGATGAGGCGGCAAAACGCGGAAACGCTGAGCGACTATTTAGAAGGCCGGCCGGCGATGTCTACTCCGGCGCATCTAGAGGAAGAGCGGTTTTTCGTCGGCCTCCGGCTGATGAACGGAGTGCGGCCGGAACCAGAAGAATGGCAGCGGTTTCGCGCGCCCATCCGACGGTTCGTGGATGAGGGTCTGCTCGAAAGCGAAAACGGCGTACTGCGTCTGACCGGGCGCGGCGTGCTGCTTTCGAACGAAGTATTTCAGGAGTTCATCACATCATGATCGATCTGCGCAGCGATACGGTGACCAAACCCACGGTGGCGATGCGGCGCGCCATGATGGAGGCCGAAGTCGGCGACGATGTTTATGGCGAGGACCCGACTGTAAATCTTCTGGAGCAGCGGGCGGCCGAGGCTACCGGCAAAGAGGCGGCGCTATTCGTGCCTTCGGGCACCATGGGAAACAGCATTGCCGTGAAGCTGCATACCGAGCACGGGCAGGAAGTGATTTGCGATGCGCGGTCACACGTGCTCAATTACGAGCTCGGCATGATGGCGTGGTTCTCCGGCTGCGTGGCCCGCGCGATTGCGGCCGAAGACGGCATTCTCACCTGGGAGCAGATCCGGCGCGAGATCCGGCCGCTGGGGCCGCACTGGGCGCCGACGGGCCTGGTGGAAATCGAGAACACTCACAACATGGCGGGTGGAACCGTCTATCCACTGCGGACCATCCGGGAAATCTGCGATGGCTCCCACGAGCGCGGCCTGAAAGTACACATGGATGGCGCGCGCGTGTTTAACGCCGCGGCAGCGATGGGCGTACCAGTGCGGGAGATCGTAGCGCCCGTTGATACGGTGATGTTTTGCCTGTCGAAAGCGTTGGGCGCGCCGGTTGGTTCGATGCTCGCCGGACCAGCGAAGGCGATCGCGCGCGGAAGACTTTATCGCAAACGCCTGGGCGGCGGCATGCGGCAGGCGGGCGTACTGGCGGCGGCCGGGTTGATTGCGCTGGAAGAGACGCCGAAGGTCCTGGCGGACGACCACTGCAACGCAAAATTTGTAGCCGAAGGGCTGTCGCGCATTTCGGGCATCGGGGTAGATCCGGCGAAAGTGGTGACGAACATCGTGATTTTCGATGTGAGCGGAACGGGCCTGGTGAGCGCGGAGATCAGCGCGCGTCTGAAGCAGCGCAGCGTGCTGATGAACGGCATCAACGAGCGGCAGATGCGTGCGGTGACGCATTACGATGTGGACCGCGCGGCCTGCGAGCAGGCTCTTGAGGCGATAGCGTGTTGTGTGCAAGAGCGCTGATCGCCCCTGAAGAAGTCATGAAGAACTCATAGGTTCTCCCAAGCTATTGCTTTACACCCGCCGCGAAGCTCCCTTGCCCGCGGGTTCTTTATAACTTCCTTATGATTTCTCTATGACTTTTTCAGGCCTCGATGGATAGGCTCAAAATATGGAAACGTTAAACCAGCCCGCCCATGCCGCTCGATCTCGCCGAGAGGACGGCGAAGCACCTGACCCGTGGCCTATCCCGCTACTCCAAATACGGCATGCCGCCCCAAGGCCGATTGGAGAATCATTGCTTTCGGCGTGATCCTTATAGGATCGGGAGCGTCCTCCGGTGGGACGCTCATCGGCGGCGCATGAATCCAACTAATGTGACTGTGAATGATAGTAGGCTGTTAGTGCACAGGTGAACCCGCCGACAACCGACAAGTTCCGAGGGATTCTTTCCCGGGGAGATTGGGGCCAGGCCGCCGCACTGCTCGAACGGCTTGACCCTAACGTAGCGGCTGACGTGTTCCTGAGCCTCCCGTTTGAAGAGCAGCAGATTCTGTTTCGGCGATTGCCGGTCGAGTTTGCTGCCGTTCTGGCGGCGATTTTCCCCTATTACCACACGTACGTTCTCCTGCATTCGCGGCCGCCAGCCGAGCTGAAAAAGATTGTTGACAACATGAATCCGGCCGAGCGCCTGATTTTTTTTGACGAGCTGCCAGAGCAGGCCTGGCAGCAACTGATGAATGAACTCTCCGGTCAGGCGGAGGCTGAAGCATCGGAGAAAAACGCCCTGCCGTATCAAACCGATTCGCCGTTGGGGCGAGTTGCTGCCCCCGCCGCTACGATCATCGAGGGCCTGCGTATCGAAAAAAGCTTCCAGCGGCCGGGTGGCGGACGAGTCCAAGTGATCGCTCCGACGGATCTTTGGCTTGAGTCCGGTATGATTGTCGCCCTACTGGGACCTTCCGGTTCAGGCAAGTCTACGCTCTTGCGAATGCTTTCAGGGCTGACAACGCCCTCCAGTGGCGAAGTTCTCTGGCATGGCAAACCAATTTCCGGCTCCAGACCCAACGTGGCGATCGTGTTTCAAAGCTTCGCCCTCTTCCCGTGGCTGACCGTCCAGGAGAACGTGGAGGTCCCCTTGCTGGCTCGCGGCATGGAAGATCGGGAGCGGCATCGGAAGGCGGTGCTGACCCTCGATTCCGTCGGCCTGAAGGGATTTGAAGGCGCCTACCCCAAAGAACTTTCGGGCGGAATGAAGCAACGGGTGGGATTCGCGCGCGCTCTGGCCGTGGAACCCGAGGTCCTGTTCATGGATGAGCCGTTCTCGGCTCTCGATGTACTCACCGCGGAAACCCTGCGCGGAGAACTATTGGAGTTGTGGCTAGGGAAGAAGATTTCCACCAAGACCATATTCCTGGTCACTCACAACATTGAGGAAGCGGTTCTACTCGCCGATCGGATCATTGTGCTTGGTCGAAATCCTGCCAAGATCCGGGCGGATTTCCGCGTTCCCATGGCTCAGCCCAGAGAACGCACGTCGGCGGAGTTCCTGCTCTATGTGGACTACATCTACAAGATGCTTACGCAGCCGCAACTCGAGGCCCGCCCCCCTTCGGGATTCGAACCCGAGAAGGCCTATCAGATGCTGCCGCACGCCCGGCGCGGCGCGATTGCCGGCTTGCTCGAGCTTCTGAGAGATCGCGGAGGCCGCGACGACCTGTACCGCATTGGCGAAGACCTGCGGATGGAACTGGACGATCTGCTGCCGATCGTGGAAGCCGCCAGCCTCCTGTCATTCGTTCGATTGGAGAAGGGTGATGTAGAGATCACTCCTCAAGGACGGGCCTTTGCCGAAGCCGATATCGCCACCCGAAAGAATTTGTTCCGTGAGGCCGCGCTCGCCCACGTCGCGCTGCTTCAGCAGATGCAGAGTTGTCTGGCCAGCAAGTCAGACCATGCCATGCCGCTGGAGTTTTTCCGCGATATCTTGCGCGAACATTTTTCCGATGAAGAGGTTGACCGGCAAATCGAAACGGCTCTCAATTGGGGACGCTACGGCGACATTATCTCTTACGACCGGGAAGCCGATCGGATCCTATTGTATGAGCCGGCGCCGCCAGCGGACGCGGCCGGAGAGACGCGGGAACAGGAATGACACCGCAAGCGGAGAGAGCCGCAGGGGCGCTTCCTCCCTGGGCCGCGTGGCCGCTGCGGATTCCCTCTCTCCTCAATGACTTACCTATTGTTGTCTCCGGACTGGCATTGTTTTACGGACTACTGTCTCTGACTCGCTACTGGATCGGGCCCGTCAACACGCAACCATGGCAAAAGTTTCTCCAACTGGAACTGCCTTACTCCAGGTGGTTCTTTCTGATGGCGTGCGAGATGTTCGTACTCGGCAACCGCGATCTACGTCTTCCCGGCCTCGGGTCTTATCTGCAGACCGCCGCTAACGCAGGGAATAGCCGGGCCATCCTGTGGGGAGTGGCCGTCATGATTGCGATCATCGTCCTCATAGATCAATTAATCTGGCGGCCTTTGATTGCCTGGAGCGAGAAATTCAAATTCGAGCAGGTCGAAGCGGCGCAAGCGCCACGTTCGCTTATTCTTGATTGGCTGCGGCATTCCAGACTCCTTTCGCGCGCGGCCCGATCCACTGTCGAACTAGCTCGCGAGGCCATCCTGCTGCACTTCGCGAAACGAAATCTCTCCCGCCCGGGAAGTTCCGGCAAGAGCAAGTCAGGGAGTTGGACAGCTCGTGTGCTGGGGCTCGCGGCCGTGGCCGGTGCCGGATATGCCGTGGCCAAGATGGTGGTCATGCTGACGGCGCTTTCATCAGCCGACCTACGGGGAATCCTATGGGGAGCCGGAGCAACTCACCGCGTCCGGTGGGGCGTGGAACGCAAGCATTGTCGCGGAGTATTTCCGATTCCACGGGCAGACCTTCGCGATTACTGGATTGGGAGCCGTGATCAGCCGCGCTACCGATAAGGGGAACCGGCCCGCGCTCTTAGGGGCAACGTTGGTGATGGCCGCCATGGTGGTGACGATCAACCGGCTGGTGTGGCGGAGGCTCTACACGCTGGCTTCGACAAGGTTCAAACTGGAGAATTGAGATGTTGTCAGGATTAACCGCGGGGTGTCGAACAGTACAGCAGTAAACCCGGGATTTACATCGTGAGCAGCGCTGCCATCAGCTCAATTCCATCCCAGAGGTTCTGGATGCGTAGGTTCTCGTTGAAGCTGTGTTGATTATTGTCGTGATTGCCAATTGGAATTACGATAGTCCGGGTTCCTAGCGGCCGTTCGATACTGGTGAGCGGCAGGCCTCCGCCCATGTTGGGTAGCTTGATGGCAGGGCCGCGAGCGCTTTCCACCACTCGAATCACCTCCTGGGAAATCGGAAGGTCCATAGGGGTGCGTATGGCGTTCTCGCCGCCGGAGGTCACGACCTTTACAACTTTCGGGTGCGCCATGCGAACTTCTGAGCCGGGCTCCCGCTCCACAACGAAGAAGCCCTGCTTGCGGATGTGGTCGATTACTCTCTGCGCGGTTTCTTTATAGTCCATTCCCTTCACGAGGCGAACATCCAGGGAGGCCATAGCCGAAGCCGGAATGACGTTGGAGGCCTGTGCGCCAATGCGCGAGCTCGCCATGCCCCGGATGTTGAGCGAGGGCAGGGTGATCAGCTCGACGAGTTTCCTGGGTGCGCCTTCTGTCGCGCCGAGCCAGAATTCGCGCATGAGCTGCGAATCGATATCGGGCGCATCGGCAAGGGCCTGTTTCTCAGTGGCGCTCAGGGGGTCGATGCTGTCGTAGAAATGTTCCACTACCACGCGGCCATTGTCGTCTTTCATGGAAGTCAGCAGGCGTGCCAGCAGGAAGGCGGGATTTGGCGCCCAGTTGCCATAATGGCCGCTGTGCAACTCCGCTCTCGGGCCATACACCGTCAGGTCCAGGCGCACCATGCCGCGCGCACCGAAAGTAATGAGCTGGCGGCGGGTTTGATGAAGCGGGCCATCGCACATTAGCCAGAGATCGCCGGAAAACAGGTCCCTGTTCGCGGCGAGCGTTTTCTCAAGGTTGGTTGAGCCGGCCTCCTCCTCCCCTTCGAAGGCGAACTTGATATTCGATTTCATCTTCAAGCCGGTGGCGCGGATCGCATCGACGGCCGCCATCATGGCGACGATGGGAGCCTTATCGTCCGCCGCGCTGCGCGCGTATAGCCGCCATTCCGGATTGAACGGTGTGCCGGCGGCTGGCAGGGGAATCGGCCGGCCGTCTTTTTCGATCTCGCGGTCGCGCAGGGTGGGAGTAAACGGAGGTGTAGCCCATTCCTTAGGATCGAGCGGCTGGCCGTCGTAATGGGCATACAGGACGATGGTCCTGGTGGCTCCGGGTGTGCGAATTTCCCCGAACACGACCGGATTGCCGTCGGGCACGGAAACGAGCCGCGGCGCGATTCCGCGCTTCTCCATCATTCTGGCGATGGTTTCGGCATTGCGCTGGATGTTGGCGCGGTCGCTGGCGATATCGGGGATGGCGAGCAGCGTGACGAATTCATCCACAATGGCCCGCTCATGCTGCTGGCGCCACTGGCGGGCATTCGCCGCCGCCGGATTGGTCTGGGCCGTGGCCGCAGTAGAGAAGAGCGCGATCAGTAAAATGGAGCGGTGCACATCGGACGGCCTCCCAGCCTCGTTCGAATTATACATACCTGGGGCCGCTGTCAACGAGAAGTGGAAGTGTTCGGTTTTTTCAGTGACCCCGTCGCACCGATAGATTCCGCCTGCCTGAAGAAACGGCAGTTTATGGTACTGGATGCGATCCAATGATCTGGGAGAACCGCCGCGCCAGTTCGTCGGAAGTCGCTGGGTTGTCGACATCCGTTAATTCAATCATCTGAGACTCATTCACGGATAGGGGAATGGTATTGAGAACATCCCGCCGCGTGATGAGGGAGATTATTGGTTTGCCCAGCGCCCATGCGGCGCCGAGATCCTGAAGAACGAATGTTGACTGTACCGACTGTGGAGTCAACAATGCGACAACGTAATCCGAATCTGATATTTCTCGCCTCAATTGCGACTCCCAATCGCCCCCAGCGCTGAGGTCCTCAGTAGTCGAGACATTCGCATCGAAGGTGCTCCTAAGGAGGTTTCGAATTTTTCGCGCCAGAACGTTGTCAGCGGCCGCATGACTGATGAAGACTTTAGGCGCATGTTGTTGTGTTGCTCGCTTTAGCATATTCAGGAAACCTTCCTAGCTCGCTCGATTAATTCTTCTACGTATTTGTCGAAATCATTAAGGTCAACTGCTTTGTGAGCTCTCGTGATCTCTGGCATCTCTTCAGGTGTGATCTTGTCGGTAATAGCTACGATATGTTTTCTAAGGCCCCAAGCTGCTCCGACCTCCACAAGAACCCATTGGCGGTCGATCGAGTACCGTGATAGAAGAACCAAAAACTCATTGCACTCGCGTATTTTCGTGCGGATCGATTCAGGAATCGATTGACCGCCGTGGATGTCTTTTGCGTCAAGGAACGTCTTAATATGGTTCGCTTTTCCGCGTTGTTCGATTAGATTAGACATTTGGCGCGCGATCCACAGATCTTTTGAGGAGTGGCTAATGAAAACCAGATACGGAGATCGAGATCGTATTCGCTTCACGGGCCACGTTCAACTCAATCGCTACGATTATGATAGCTTACCAGCGTTGGCAAGCTGGGATGCGGCCGCCACCCTCTTTGCAGTTTGGCTCTCGCTCAGCCGCCATGTAAGTTCGCGATATCCTGTTTCGAGGGAGATCTCCAGATGGCCGCTCAGAGCTATGCCAACCATACGCAATTTGTGCCGTTGTTCCACCGGATTTTGATCCCGGTGATCGGTTTGACGCTCATCGGCGCGTGCATCAATCTGTATCTATCCTTCGGAGATCACCAGCGGTTGTATAGCGCGTCGCTGATCGTGGTGCTGGCGGTCTGCCTGGGAATAATTTCGCTCTTATCCCGGACCTTTGCTCTGAAGGCCCAGGACCGGGCCATCCGCGCGGAGGAGAACCTGCGCCACTTCGCGCTGGCGGGAAAACTGCTGGACCGGCGGCTCAGTGTGAAGCAAGCGGTCGCATTGCGGTTCGCGGCCGATGACGAATTCGTAGTACTGGCCACGAAGGCTGCGGACCAAAACCTGACCCCGGACGCCATCAAGCGCGCCGTGAAGCAGTGGCGCGCAGATACCTATCGCGTGTGAGCCGGCTCGGCGATCGCGCGCCGGCGCATCGCCACAAAATACGATGCGCCCAGCAGAAATAAGGCGATGGAGAGCCACTGCGAAGTATCCAGGGGTCCGCCCCACAGGTTGCCCTGCTCGTGGAAACGGAAGAACTCGACGATGAAGCGCGCCGTCGAGTACAGCATCAGGTACAGACTGATGATGGCGCCGGGCGAGTGGGGCCGGCGGATGAACCAGAGCAGGATTCCGAAGATCAGAAATTCCGCGAACGATTCATATAGCTGTGTGGGGTGCAGCGGAGTGTTGAGGGGCACGCCCACCAGTTGATTGGCTACGGGATTGGTAAAGGTGACTTTCCAGGGAAGATGGCACTCGACACCCCAGCAGCAGCCCGCCGAGAAACATCCGAGCCGGCCGATGCCGTGCCCCAAAGCGATGCCGGGGGCGAAGACGTCGGCAGTGCGGAGCGCCGGGAGACGCGTTTTGCGCATATACCACGCAGCCATGGCCAGCGCTCCCAGCAGCCCGCCATAAAAGACGCCGCCAGCCTGCAGCGTGGAAAGAGAAAAGATTTCCCCGGGATGCTCGCTGTAATAGGGAATGTCCACCAGAAACATCATCACTTTGGCTCCCGCGATGGCGGCGAGCGCGCAGTAGATGCCGAGGTTGGTGACGGCATCGGGGTTTAGTTTCGCCTCGCGCGCGAGGCGCGTGCTCATCCACAGGCCCGCAAGAAAGGCGAGAGCCACCAGCACGCCGTAGGTATGGAGAAAAGAAAGGTGAAAAATCTCAGGGTACATTCGCTACCTGCCGCTTCGGCCGGAGCAGCTCGATCAGCAAGAGGCCGCTGCCGATTACGATGGCCGAATCCGCAATGTTAAACGTAGGCCAATGGTAATCGCCCACGTACAATTCCAGAAAATCGGTGACCCGCCCCCAGACAAGGCGGTCGAATACATTCCCGGCGGCGCCGCCCAGAATCAGCGAGAAGCCCGCCAGCGAAAGCCGGTCGAGCCGGTCCGCATTCCAGAGGATAACCGCGACGATCGCCACCGCCGCCAGGGAGAAAAGCAATAAGAGCGGCGTTCTCCATTCGGAAACACCGTCGTTGAACAGACCGAAGGCTACGCCGCGATTCTGCGAGTGAACAATATCGAAAAAACCGGGAATCACCCGGTAGGTGTCAACGAAAGAAATGCGGGTTTCGACGATCCGCTTGGTGAAGCGGTCGAGGGCAAAAACCGCAGCGGCGGCGCCAAAGGCTTTCAACCGAAGATCCAACATGGGAGCCAACTACTATCGTAGCAGCAGCGCCCCGACGCTCAGTTGGGACAGGCGCGGTTCATCAGGGCCGCCATAATGCGATTGACCACTTCTTCCCGGATCAGTTCGTCGCGCGCGTCGAGGGGCGATACCTGGATGTGAACCAGCTCGTGGACGATCGTGCATTCCATATCGAGCTTGAGTTCGCCACCATGAAGGTTGTAATCCCGCGGATCGAGCACGCTGATGATGCCGCTCTTGGCGTCGGGATCCCATTCAGCCGCGCCCCAGGAGTTGTGATCAATTTCCGTTTGGCGCACGAGACGCACGGCGAGGTTCCATTCATCCAGACCGAGACGCTTTTGCCAGAAATGCATTTGCCGCTCGAGCCGGGATTCAAGGGGGTTCATTGCGGAGCAACTGAGGACACAGACTAAAAGGACGCAGAGTGCCTTCATGTCAGGAATTGTACTATAGATGACGAGGTTTAGGTGCGATCTAGTACTACTGCCTGGTACTACTTTGGGCGGCGATGTTCGTATCGGTGCAGAAATACTCCTGGATTTCCCGGTTGGACGCCAGGGTGAAGATCCGGCTGAATGTGAAGGGTTTAGTGAAGGCCTTCGGGTCTTCAAGCGTGTACTGCACCTCTAAGCGGTCGCGGGCGGGGCGACGGTACCGCTCGATGACGTGCAGGGCATCGCTGTGGGGCTTACCGATGCTGTCGAGCCACGTCCGGTCATTGAGTCCGATGGTATCGACCACCAGGGTATCGCCCTCCCATCGGGCAATGGAGTCGCCAGTCCAACTGTCGCCGAGATCCAGATTATGAGGCCGTCCGTCTAAAAAGAAACGCCGATAGCTGTGGGTATTGCCTTCGGAAAGAAGCACCACCAGCTTCGGAGTTTGCACGATCTTATAGGGGAGCGTGGTAACCCGCACCACGCCATTGGGCAGGCAGTACTTCGCCGGATCGTCTTTCTCGCTATTCGCCTTGCGCGCCTGATAAAGTTTCAGCGCGTCGGGCTGATAGGCAGGGTCGGAAGGCAGATCGGCGCTGCCGGAAACCACCCAGACTCCCGAAAGGTCCGGCGCGTTCTGGGCTCGAGCGGGCGTAAGCGCAAGGAGTCCGAGCAGCAGGAAGCGCACGTTATCGACCAACCAGGTGGAGCGTGTCCGTATTGTTCTCGTTGCAGACGTACTCGGATATTTCGATCTGCGTCTCGAGAGTGGAAACGCGATTGACCACCCAGGGCTTGGTATAAGCTCCGGGATCGTCGATAGTGACCTGAACTTCCAGGTCGCCGAAGTCGCGCCGATGGTAGCGTTCGATCACGTGAAGTTGACTGGTATGCGGGTGACCCGCCATATCGAACCAGAACTTATCGTTGAAGCCGATAGTATCCACCACCAGCGTGTCGCCCTCCCAATGGCCGATTGAATCGCCATACCAAAGCGGCTGGGATAGCTTGAGATGTTCCTTGCGGTCGAGAAAGATCTGGCGAAAGGTGTGGATGTTACCCTCAATCAACATGAGCACGAGTGAAGGGGTCTGAACGATTTGATAATGATAGGGCGTGGCGCGTGGCACGCCGGCCGGAATGCAGCGAGCCTCCGGGTCGTCCGCAGAATAGTTCTCGGTCCGCTGCTTGGTGAGAGCCGCGGCCCAGGGAACCATCTCGGGCTCCGGCTGATTAGGGAGGGCCCTCTGGCCGTTCCAGATTCCCGAAAGATCGGGCTTGCCATCCGGCATGTGAGGCACCGGGCCCGGCGGTCCCTTAGGCGGCGCTGTTGTGGGACGGACCGCGCCGGGAAAGGGCACAACCCGGGTCTGTGCCTGAGCTTGGGAAGGGGGCGGCGATAGCGCGATCATCAGAGCGGCCGCCGCGGCGGCAGTCAGAATGCCGTTCATTGGTTCGCGTTGGTGTCTGCCGACGATCCGCCAAACACGCGCCGGCCATCGGGCAATAAGACGCGCCGGGCATTTGCCATTCCCTTGGTGCCGTCTTTGGCGAGGAAGCCTTCGACGCTCACTTGATCGCCGACTTTCAGAGAATCCTTCCGCCAGCCTTGCTTGAGCAGCACGGGAATGGCGCCAAGCTCGAAATTCCAGTGCGTCACGGCGCCGCTCTCGTCCTTCGAATCGACGTAGAAATGGGCGTGGGGGTTCATCCACTCCATTTTCGTAACGGTGCCGGTGAGCTTGATCTGCTTGTTGAAATCGTACTCGGCTTCAAAGGAATGGTGCGCCAGCAGCGGCATTGCAAACAACAGCACTCCGCAACTCATGGTTTTCTGCATCGTTGATTCTCCAGATCAGCCGCGCGGCTGAGTGATGACGTCGATCAAAACCGGTTCGCCCTTCTTGACCCTTTCGATCCCGCGCTGGAACGCCGGCGCCAGGTCTTTGGGATCGCCGATTGGCCCTTCCGCGTAGAGGCCGTAGCCCTGGGCAATCTTCGCGTACTCGATATTCGGTTCCCACAACTTGGTGCCGATGTGGGCGCGTTCCGCTCCGCGGTTATGCAGGCTGCACTGCTGCTCCACGAACATGACTTCCTGATGGTAGCCGCGGTTGTTATGCATGATGGTCAGGAGCGGAATTTTGTGGTGCGCTGCGGTCCACAATACACCCGGGGAATAGTTGAAATCGCCGTCCGTCTGAATATTGATGGAGAGCCGTCCATATTTGCGGTTCGCAAGGGCAGCGCCTACCGACGCGGGCGCTCCATAGCCCATGCCGCCGGCGCCCTGGCCGCCGATGTATTGATACTGCTTCTCCATTTTCCAGAGCCGGTTGGGCCAGTTGCCGACGAAGCCCTGCGGAGACACGAACGACCAGTCTTCATTCTTGATGAGGGGCCACAATTCCGCCGTGATGCGCGCCAGGCTGACAGGGCTGGCATCCCACCCGTATTGGGCGGCATCGATAGCCTGGTTGCGAGCGTTCTTGTGTGCCACGGCGAACTTCTTGCCGCGTTCTTCAAAAGCTCGCTTGCGATCGGTGGTGATCAGTTTCTTGCAGGCCTCGATCAAGTAAGGCAGAGTGGCTTCGGCATCGGCGCCGATGTCGAGATCTATATCGGCGTAGTGGCCGAAATCCTGGATATTGCTCTTGTGTGTGAGCGTAGCGGCGGAGATGCCGATCACTTTGGCGCCGCGTGCCCGCGCCGTCCGCGCTTCGTTTTGCAGGTCGGCCACCTCCAGGGCCAAGGTGACATCGGGCTGATATCCCGGGCCGCCGTTGCCGGCCATCGCATGACGGGTGGGAAAGTTCATGCGTTCCTGGCTGTTCACCGGCGCTTGCAGAAGTTCGGCAAGTTCCACCAGCAGGTCGATGCCTTGCTGCGTGCGGGCGTGGCGCTGGGTAACGATCATGGGCCGCTCCGCATTGACGAGCATTTTGGCGGCGGCCGCGACGGCGGCCATATCGCCGGCAGGCGGCGTGGTCATGGTCAGCTTGGGAATCCGCAGATTGGTTTCACTGATGGGATGGGACTGGATTTCGTTGTTGGCCACGATGAGCGTCGGCCCCATCGGGGGCGTCATGGCAATTTTGTAGGCGCGCACGGTGGAGTCGGCGAAATGCTGCAAGGAGTACGGCTCGTCGTCCCACTTGGTATAGTCGCGGACCAGAAGGCCCAGATCCTGGGCACTGTGCATCGACTGCACGCCGGCGGCGCGCTCTGCGCCATCGGCATGGTTGCCGACCATCATGAAGACCGGTACGCGGTCGGCATAGGCGTTATAGATAGCCATGGAGGCGTGCTGCAGGCCAATATCGCCGTGGATCAGCGCCATCATCGGCTTGCCTTCAATCTTGTAATAGCCGTGGCACATCGCTACCGCCGACTCTTCATGCGTGCAGGTCAAGAACTCCGGCATCGAGTTGGGCGTGGGGCCGTAGTTGATGAGCGACTCGTGCAGCGATTCATAGGTCGAGCCGGGATTGGCGGCCAGATATTCGATGTTCAAGGTGCGGAGCACGTCGACCATGAAATCGGAGCCGGGGCGTTCAACGACGCGCGCGGATACCTGCGGCCTGGCGGCCCCGTTTTCGCGCGCCAGCCGCGCGGCGGGAGGGACGGCAGAGCCGTTGCCCGGAGCAGCCTCTTGTGCCTCGGTCAGCTTGGGTTTGGCCACCAGCGCGGCAGCGCCCGCGGCCGCACCTTTGAGAAAGCCCCGACGGCCGAATGAATTCTTCTTAGATTTCGCCATGCCACGACGCTCCTAGCCTGGACGTGAATACTTTGCGAGTGCGGTAACCATCTTATTAAGATCGATTTGTGGGTGTCAAGGCCGCTCGGGATGCGACCGCTCACTCGTTTCACAGTTGAGTTGGGTTCACGATTTCCAGTCGTCCCACCCAATGCATCTCCCGCAAAAAATTTCCGCGATTCCATGCCTGGCTCTCCGTCAGAAAAGTGTAAAAGGACGCATTCGCGCGAAATCGCACAAAAGCGAATCAACCGTCGTGCAACAGGGTACTCCTCGACGTGAGGCTAAGAACCGCGGGCATTCCCTTTGACTAGAATACAGGCATGATTGGTTTTGCACGATCGAGTGTTACCGCATGGGCCGCTTGCGCCTTGGCTGGCGCGGTTACGCTGACTCCGGGTGCTCCGTTTCACTTGACGACATTTACGAGTGGTTTAGAATATCCCGACCAGTTGATTCTGCTCGCAGACGGTTCGCTGGCAATCGCAACCGGTCCAAACGGAGGAACGACCGGCGCCGTGCTGCGCTTTACAGATTCCAATGGAGACGGGGTGGCAGACGGTCCGGGCACCGCGATCTACCAGACCGCCACAGGCCCGCTCACCGGCTTCCAGCCTATCGGCAAATATTTTGTGCTCGGCAATTACGGTGGCCACACGATCACGCTATTAGCTCCGGGCGCCACCCCGGACGCGCAATTGACGCCCGCCGGCACATTGCAGTTCTCTTATCCACAGCCCTACGAGCACGACACAATCGGAATCGCCATACGGCCGACACGCAGAGCAAGCGGATCCTTCGATCTGGTCTTCAACATCGGCGCCGCAACCAATGATCAGCCAACAACTGTCAAGGTCCAACTCAGTGGGATGATCAGCGCAACATTGGACGGCGATTCGCTTTACGCGGTAAGCATCGATGAGAATGGCACGGCTCCGGTGGCGTACAACTTGCGCAAGGTCGCCAGCGGAATACGAAACGTGGCGGGGATGCAGTTTGACTCGCTCGGAAACCTGTGGTTCGCCGACAATGCAATGGATAATTCACAAAGCGGCAATGGCGACGAGCCTCCCCAGGCCGACGAGTTGAATTTCATCGCCGCGCATAACGTGGGAATCACAGTGCCGGACTTCGGGTTTCCAACATGCTATATCCAGTACAGAACCGGGATACCGATCGGGACCGGTTGCGTGCAGCCCGTGATCGCTTTCCAGCCGCTGCCAAACGGCACGTCACTCGGCTCGGAGAGCGAGGGCCCAGCGGGGATGGCACTAGCGCCCCCCGGATTCCCGGCAGGTTTCAACCGTGGAATCTTCATTGGCTTTTTCGGCAAATGGGTGAACGGGACGGGCAACGAAGAGAACGCCGTCGTATATTGCGAACCGCTCACGGGGCGCTACTTGCACTTCGTAGAGAACAACCAACCGGACGTGGGTCACTTGGATGGTTTGCTGGCAACCGGCAATGCTCTGTATATGTCGGATTTCGGGACTGGCAACGTGTATCGCGTGGTGCCGATCCGATAATAAAGGGGGAACGGCCGGTGGCTCTGCGGTACGAATAGCGGATGTAGTTCATACTCAGCAACGGCGCCAACACCGTAATGATCTTTTTTTTGCATTAGTCTATAGTTCTATGCCACCACTCTCAACCAAGAAGGTCCTGACGCTCGAAGGGGCCAAGCAAATCGCCGCCGCGGCTCAAGTCGAAGCCAGGAAAAACAACTGGAATATGGTCGTCGCCATTGTGGATGACGGTGGCCATTTAATGTATCTGGAGCGCATGGACGGCACGCAGTTCGGCAGTTCCGTCATCGCCCAGGAGAAGGCTGCCTCGGCCATCCGCTTTAAGCGCCCCACCAAGGCCCTGGAAGACGCCGTCGCCGGAGGCCGGCTAGTGGTCATGAAACTTCCCGGCGCGGTCCCTGTGGAAGGCGGCGTTCCCATCGTCGTAGGCGGCGAATTCCTGGGCGCTATCGGCGTCAGCGGCGGCACCAGCCCGCAGGATGGCCAGGTGGCCGCGGCCGGACTTGCAGTTTTAGTAGTGACGTAAGCTAACTTGGAGTGGTGATGACGAACTATAAAGTGTGGTGCGTGCTATTTCTCGTGGTGCTGCTCGCGGTTGCGAATGCCGCCGCGCCTCAACCTCCGAAATCTGTGCGGCTGTACGTCTTCGATTGCGGCAGCTTGAACAACCCCGATATCTCGCGCTATTCGCTCAAGCGGGACGAAATCGGTACCCACCTGATGTCGGTTCCGTGCTTCCTGGTGGCGCACCCTAAGGGAACGCTGATGTGGGATGTAGGCGTCATCCCCGACGGTGACTTCAAGCCCGATGGCCTACCCGCTACGCTGAATTATGCCACCTCCCTGAAACCGCTAATGCCCCAATTGGCCGAAGTTGGCTACACTCCGGCCGATATCACCTACGTCGCCTTTTCCCACTTTCATTACGATCACGTGGCCAACGGCAATGCGTTCGCCGCGTCCACGTGGCTGGTGCGCCCGCTCGAGCGCGAAATCATGTTCGCCGAACCGCCTTCCACGCGCACCGTGCCGGCCAACTACGCCGCGCTTAAGAACAGCAAGACCGTGATTATCAAAGACGACGAATACGACGTGTTTGGCGATGGCACGGTCGTTATCAAGTCCGCCCCCGGCCACTCGCCGGACCACCAGGTTCTATTCCTCAAACTGGCTAAGACCGGCCCTGTGCTGCTGAGCGGCGATCTCTGGCACTATCCGGAGGAGCGCAAACTGGGCCGCTATCCCACCACGGAATTCAACAAGGACCAAACGGTTGCCTCGCGGGCAAAGATTGAGGCGTACATCAAGAAGACCGGCGCACAGCTCTGGATCCAGCACGACTTCACGGCCAACGCCAAGCTCAAGAAGGCGCCGGCCTTTTACGATTAGCCGCTTCTCTACTTGCTCGCCGCCACTACCGCAAACGGAGTCAGGTCCACCAAGGTGCCGTGAAGCAGGCCCGCGGCGTCAGTGACCTCCGCGAACAGGCGTAGCAAGCGCGGGCCGAGCGCAGCTTTGTAGGACGCGATCAAGTTGTTACTCGTGAAGACCCCATCCCCTGCTTTTAGATCGCCAGACGTGCCATCGTCCTTCAGCCACACATCCCCATTGACGGGATCCTCCAGGAGGCCATTGAGCACCAGAGCGTAGTTCACGCCCACCACCTTAGCCGATGGAGTGACCTGCGCGGTGACCGTGGCCCCGTTGCCCCCGGGTGTGATGCCGGCCGAATTGAGAGAGAAATTCGACAGCACGGGCGCCGCGCCGAGGTTCGCCGGATTGATCTCGGCCGAGGCCAATTGCGTAAGGCCCTGCGAGTACGTGTGAGGCAGCACGAACGGGTAAACGAAACGCGTGGCCGCGGCATTCATCACTGGGCTGCCAGGCGTCAACGGGTTGAAAACCGTGGAGAGCTGCAGCGCGCCACTTCCATCCGTGTTGTAGAGAATGTCGAAGGCCAGCAGCAGACTGCCGTCGGCGCTCAATTGCACGCCGGGCGAGTTGCCGAGGCCATCGTGGCGCAGCGCGAGTTGTCCGGTGCCATCGAAATTGACGACGCCGGTTTCCACCACGAAGCTTTGGGACGTCATATCATACAGGACTTTCGAACCGCCGGCGCTATTGAGGGCCATGTGCCCTACATAGGGCACGGGGCCCAGCACCGTGTGCAGGTTGCTGCCGTCCAGGTTTACGCCAAAAATAGCGTCTCCACCGCCTTTGTTGTGGTTCTCGGCGCCAAAAATAATATGTGCGCCATCGCTGGTGACGCTCAGGGAATGGTTCGGCGCGTTGCCGGTTACCGTGAATTCGGGATTGATGTGCGGATCGGCGGTGATGCCGAACAAGCCGGCCACGGCATTGGGACCCACGATCTGCCGCAGGCCGGATCCATCGGCGCCCATAACATAGAGGCCCCGTTGAATCGGCGCGACGGCTTTGCCATTGCTCAGGATGTTGCCATCGCGATTGACCAGGAAAAAGACCCGCCGGCCGTCGCCTTCCATCTTGAGTCCCATGATGCCGCTGTCAACGGTCAGGAGCGTTGCCGCCGCGCCTTTGTCCACGAAGCGAATCTGGAGCTCGTCTGTGGATACCACTTTGGTACCATCGTCGCTGATATCCAGGGTGGGGCCGCAAAAGCACAAGCTCTTGTACGTATCCACCTCGCGCTGCCCGCTGCCATCGAAGTTCATGGTGTAGATATGGTTTCCGCTCGGAGGCGCATAGGTGTAGGCGATCACAGCCCCGTTTCCGCTGATGACGGTGGAAGTGCGGTAATCCGGCCCGTTATCCGGAAGCGCGGTCAGTTGGTGGTAGGCCATGGTGCGCACTATCGACAGAGCCGGGCCATTGGGGGAGGAGACCGATACCATAGGCGCGTTGCTGCGGGCTGCCCCTACGCTGATAACCAGCGGGAAATCGCCCGAGGCTAGAGAAGGGATGCGCAGATTGACCTGAAACAGCCCGATATAGCCCGGGGTCAAGCCGGCAAACATGACTGTGGCGGACTGTCCGCCCAGGGTTGCCGTGACCGGAAGCACGGGATACGCGAGCGGATCGCCGGGCGCGACTGCTCCCGTGGGGACTGTGGGGCTTACCAGTCCTTGGCCAGTCAGGTATACCGTGATCCATCCGCCTGTCTGGATAGGATGGTCGGGGCCGTTCAGAGAATAATCCGAGTTGATAGCCACCGCCCGATTCCCTCCATACACGATGATGCCGGGCGCGCTGGCGGCGACCGTAAACGAAACCGGGGCGGAGCCGTTGATACTCAGAGTGTCGGCGCCGGCCGGAGTCTCATAGGGCAACTGCGCATTAATCTGTGTCGGACCGACATAGAACAGCGGCAACTTGATGCTGCCATTTACCAATACGGAGATGCCGCCCAGCGACATCGGAAGCGGCGCTCCGCCGGCCTGCGCTTCAGCGGGGGCCAGGTTGGCGCCAAAGATGGAGATCACCGAGCCCGGCGCGACCGGCGCCTGGTAATCGGCTGTATTCACAATGCCGTTCACCGATAGGCTCTGGCCGGATGCCACGGAAACCAGTAGTATCCCCAAGGTAAGTGTCAGGGCTGCAAAATTACGGTGGCGCATAAGGACCTCGCGACGGCGGGAGTCGCTCCTATCAACCAACTCATCGGAGATCGGCGGAAAAGTTAGAAGGAAATTTACAGCCGGCGGGCGGAGGAAGCGGTTATAACTCTATCCCCGTTTGTTCCGAAGCCATTCCAGCGTTTGCTGGATGGCCCTCGTCGTAAGAAGTCTTATGGATATGCGGGAACTTCGCAAGCAGCTTGCAGGCCATACTGTTGGCGAAGCGATTCAATCGTGCGCCCGGCCTCATAGGGCCGAAGGGCCTCGATATATGGAGGTACGAGTGGGAACCACTTAATTGTAATTAAGGCAGCGGCCGGGAACGTTCCACCCGGCCGCTCAATGCTACACCGTAAGTAGCCGCTGAAAGAACGCCCGATATTTCCGCAGCGCGATCCGGAGGTCTTCGGTCGATACTTCATCGCCCCGGTCCCACTGCCGCTCGAGGTTATTGCGGGCCTCCGCAAAGCTTTCAGCCATGCGCTTCATGGCAGAAGCCACCAGTTCATCGGCCTCCTGTACGGCCTTGCGCGGCTCATCCACGAAACCTGTCTGCGTGCGGTCCCATCGCCCGCGCAGCTCCTGAACGAAATCCGGCGGCAGCAGAGGTCCTGCGCCGTCGGTCTCCCGGCGCTCTTCCATCGCTTCGCGCCGCTCCTCCATGCGTTCCCCGCTTGCCGCAAAGTCGGCAGTGGATAGATGTTCTTCCGTTACTCGGTTCATCATCTGATCTCCCTGACCCCAGTCGTATGGGCCTCCAGCAGTTCGTCAAATAGGTCCCGATAATAGACCAGCGCCTTCCGCAGATCTTCCGTGCTGGCCTCCCCTTTTTCATGACGCACGGCAATAGCATGCGCCGCCCGGAAGTTTCGAACCACTTGCGGATGATCCACGGAAAGATCTTCCGCGCGACGCTCAAAATCCGACATCGGATATCCCCGCGCCATCATTACGTCACAAACCAATCGGTCTGCACCTTCGATCGACCCAGCGGGATTATCCACGAACTGCGATTGCACGTCATGCCATTGATCGGCGAAGCGTTCACGCTCATGCGCCGAAAGTGGATGGACATGAATTTTTTCCACCCTCTTTTGCCGCGCGCGAAGGGCGTCCTCCGCCTTCGGGCGATCGCCGAATTTGCGCACCGCCTGGTCATACTCCGGACCAAACTGCGAACGCAGCTTCTTGGAACGTTGCTGACGAAGCAGATACCACGCTAGCGCCCCCACCGCGATAACAGCGACGATAAGAATTACGATTGACGTTGTCGTCATTGGCTTTGCTCCACATCTGTCATTGCAGATCTAGTTCCAAAGAATTGTGAAGACAACCGCATTTCGGAAAGTGGGCCTTTCGCGTACGAGCGGAAGCTATCCGAGCCGCGACCGTCAGGGAGCGGTCTTACGCCGCAGCCATTCCAGCGTTTGCTGGATGCCCTCGTCGTAAGAAGTCTTATGGATATGCGGGAACTTCGCAAGCAGCTTGCTGTCGTCAAGGATCACCGGCGTCTCCTGCAAATAGAGCATCTCGGGGAGTTCGCGCATCAACGGGCTGAACCAGCCCATGATTTTCAGAAGTCCGCGGCCCACGGCACGGTATTTCGGCGCGCGTCCGGCGGCGCGGTAAACCCGGGTGATGAAATCGAGCGTGTTGATAGCTCCCGGGCCGGCGAAGTTCCACGCCTCGCCGTAGCACTCCGCGCACTCCGCGAGGTCCACGATCACGGGGCCGGTATCGGGCACGAAGATGAACTCATGTTGCGTGTTCACCTGCCCGATCCAGTTGGCGGTCTTGCCCGCGAGCGCCGCGCTGAAGACGAGGTGGGCCAGGCTGTTCTCCGCCCCCGGCCCGTAGAAATCGGGAAGCCGCACCGCCAAGCTGTCGATCAGGCCCTTTTTCTGTGCCTCCAGCACAATGTCTTCCTGCTCCTTGCGGAACTGGCCTTTACGGGTCTCGGGCAGACGGGGATGGGTTTCGGCCACGCGTGCCGTGCTCGGCACGCCGTAAGCGTAAACGCTCGAAATCAGCACCAGCCGCCGAACTTGCATCGCCACCGCGGCATCTACTGTGGTGCGCATTAGGGCGGGATGCAAATGGTGGGAAGGGTAGGGAAGTCCGACCGCATAAAAGATGGTATCGACGCCGCGCGCCGCGGCGCTGGCAGAGCGTAGGTCTCCTACATCGGCGTCGAAGATCTCGGCGTGCGGCAGCTTGCCGAACGTCGCTTGCAGCTTCGGTCGCGAGCGCCCCACCACCCGAAAAGGAATCCCGCGCTGGTGGAGCTCGGCTGCCACTATCCCGCCGATGGCGCCCGCCGCGCCAAAGATTGCCGCCTTCTCCATCCCGATTGTTAGAATAGAGGAAACAATGATCCAAACGCTATTCGGCTCCGTTGAGCAAGAGCCGTCCCTGCTGGAAAAACTGAAAAGCGGCGTACAAAAAACGCGCGCCGGTCTGGTCTCCGCGGTCGACGACTTGCTCCTGGGCCAAAAAGAAATTGACGCCGATCTCCTCGATGAGCTGGAATCTACACTCATTGCGGCCGATATAGGAGCGCGGACCACCGAGGAGATTCTCGATACCATTCGCGGGCGTGTGGAGCGCCACCAATTGAATGATGCCGGTGAATTGAAGGGCTTAATTCGCGAACAGTTGCTCGAAATCCTCCAGGCCAGCGAGCGCGCCCCAGCGCGGGTCAGTGAACCTCCGGCAGTCATTCTGGTGGTGGGTGTGAATGGATCCGGGAAAACCACTACCATCGGCAAGCTGGCGAATCGCTTCAAGCATGAGCAGCGCTCAGTCTTGCTTTGCGCGGCCGATACGTTCCGGGCGGCGGCCATTGAGCAGCTCGAGATTTGGGGCCAGCGCACCAATACCCGGGTCATTCGCCAGAGCGCCGGCAGCGATCCAAGCGCCGTGCTTTTCGACGCCCTCCAGGCGGCGCGCGCCGCCAAAGTGGATTACGTGATCGTCGATACCGCGGGCCGCCTGCAGACCAAGGAAAACCTCATGGCGGAGCTGCAGAAGATGGGCCGCACAGCCAAGAAAGTGATTGCGGATGCGCCCCACGAGGTGCTGCTGGTGCTCGATGCGACCACCGGTCAGAATGGGCTGGAGCAGGCGCGCAAGTTCACCGAGACTTCCGGCGTGACCGGGATCGTGCTCGCCAAGCTCGATGGCACCGCCAAGGGCGGCATTGTGGTGGCGATCGCGCGTGAGCTGAATCTGCCGATTCGCTATGTCGGCGTCGGAGAAAAACTGGACGACCTGCTTCCCTTCGACGCGGAAAGCTTCATCGATTCGCTCTTCGAAAAATGAACGTTGCCTTCATGCACGAGGCTCTGGACCTGGCGCGCCGGGGCCGCGGGGTGGCCAGTCCCAACCCTTTGGTGGGCGCTGTGGTCGTGCGCGACGACCAGGTGGTGGGCCGCGGCTACCATACCTACGCCGGCGTACAGCACGCCGAAGTCATAGCCCTGGCGCAGGCCGGCGCATCGGCTCGCGGCGCCACCCTCTACCTCAACCTGGAGCCGTGCTCTCATCAGGGCCGGACGCCGCCCTGTGTCGACGCCATCCTCAAAGCCGGCGTGGCGCGCGTGGTGTCGCCGTTGGAGGACCCCAATCCCCTGGTGGCGGGCGACGGCTTTCGCAAACTGCGCGATGCCGGAGTGGCGGTGGAAATCGCCTCCGAGTTTACTGTCGAAGCGGAAAAGCTGAACGAGCCGTTCCTCCACTTCATGCGCACCGGCCGGCCCCTGGTGACGCTCAAAACCGCCATTACGCTGGACGGCAAGATCTCCGCCCCCGATGACAACCGCGGCTGGATTACCAGCGAACACGCCCGCGCGCACGTGCAGCAGCTCCGGCACGACCATGACGCCATCCTCACCGGTATCGGCACCGTGCTGGCCGACGACTGTCTGCTTACCGATCGCACCGGCCTTCCGCGCTCCCGGCCGCTGCTGCGCATCGTTCTCGATTCGCAGCTCCGGCTTCCGCTGGATTCGAAAATGGCGCGCACTGCCGCCGAGGACGTGGTGCTCGTAACCACGTCCGCTTCGGCGCCGGAGCGCCGCAAGATGCTGGAAGGCCGCGGCATCCAACTGCTCGTGATGGACGGGCCGGGCGGCCGGGCCGATTTGCGCGGCCTCATCAACTGGCTCGGCAAGCAGCGCTATCTTTCGCTCATGATCGAGGCCGGCAGCAAGGTGAACTGGACGGCGCTCGAAAGCGGCGCGGTGGACCGGATCTTTTTCTACTACGGACCCAAAATCCTGGGCGGCCTGGAAGCGCTGCCGCTGGCGGGCGGCATCGGCCGGCGCCGCCGCGCCGACGCCATTCGTATCCACAAGATCACGCTCCACCAGATTCCGCCGGACGAATTCGCCGTAGAAGGGTACCTGGATGTTTACGGGGATCATTGAGGAACTGGGAACCGTAGCGGCGGTCGAGACCCGCGCCGCGGGCTCTCGCCTTACCGTGCGTTGTTCCACCGTGATGGAGGACATGCGCGAGGGCGCCAGTATCGCGGTCAACGGCGTGTGCCTGACGGCGGTGAATCTTCGTCCCGATTCATTCGCAGCCGATCTGGCGCCGGAAACGCTGCACCGCTCCAACCTCGGCGAGCTGCGCGTCGGCTCGCGCATGAATCTGGAGCGGCCGCTATCGCCCACCGGCCGGCTGAGCGGCCACATCGTGCAAGGGCACGTGGACGGGACCGGCGAGTTCGTCGCTCTCGACGCGCTAGGCGACGAGAACTGGTGGCTGCGCATCCGCGTCCCCACGGAGCTGGATGCCTTTTTGGTGTATAAAGGCTCGATTGCCATCGACGGCATCAGCCTGACCGTGGCCGCGCTCGAGGCGGACGTTCTTTCGGTGACAATCATCCCTCACACCTACCGCAACACCACCCTGGCCGGCTACCGGCCCGGCGCGCGCCTCAACCTGGAGTGTGACATCCTGGCCAAACACGTGGAGAAGTTGTTGCGCAAGCTGGAGACGAAGGGCCCATTGACCGTGGAAAACCTGCGGGAGAACGGCTATTAACGAACCTTCAACCGGTGTCATGTATTCCCGGGCGGTGGAAAATCGGTTTCCGAGCGCTTACTGAAAGCAATCGACTTGAGCCTCTCAGGTGGAAAATCGTTTTCCGCGGGGCATCACGGGTATAGGAGGAATCCGTACCAGACCCCGCTAGCGAAGTAGCTTCCGGTAACCACGCCGGCGTTATTGATTGCCGACGCGGAGGTGATGGTCCCATTGCCGCCAAAGGCTATGATAGTGATCTGGCCGTCGGCGGTGCGCAGGAAACTCTGGAGGCCGACAGGGCCCACGATGTCGCCGCCATCGTTGATCCCGGAGACGGCCGCTAACTGATGGGATTCGAATGTAGTCAGGCTTCTCTTCGTTCGCACAAAACAAGTATCCACCGGATAGTAAGTGTTTTTTCCCAAAGATATCTTTTCCAAGGTTCTGCCCGCGATCTCATCGGACGCGTTGAGGCCGGCTATGCTCCCTTCGTTGCCCAAAGGAAGCGATATCACGTTGAATGCGCCGTTGCTGGTTCTCAGGAACGGTTGGGGCGGCGCTGTAACGGTCCCCGCGACATCGCCATTGGCGTTGATTCCGCGAACGCTGGTGATGGTGCTATCTCCGGGAGCGGCAAAGGTCGTGTACGCGCCGTTGCTCAGGATATAACCGATCCCGGGGGCCGTTGGGCCGTTCGACGGATTGAAGCTCCCGGCGATGATGCCGCTGTCGTTGATGAAGGCGCTTTGGGTGCTCACGGAACCTGGCGGATCGAACGAGATGATGCCCCCTGTCGGCGACCAGACAAACGCGTGATACGGCCCTTCGCCGTTCTGTGCCTGCCAGATTCCGGTGATCACATCTTGACCGTTGATGCTCTGGGGTATGGTCTGAATAGCCCCGGGCGCATTGAGCGTCTTAATGGTTCCGTTGCTGGTGTACAGGAAGCCGTGGAGATGCTCTTGGGTGTCAAAGGTTTCATAAAGACCTGCAATGTCCCCGTTCGCATTGAGCGCAACCACTTGAAGTGCAATGGCGTCCGGCGATATGTCAGTCTGTGAAAAGAATAGCGGGTTGGCGGCGAACGCCTGCGAAACCAGGGTGCAGCCAAAGACGACTGCGATACGTCCGATTGCAGAGGACCGCTTTAACATGTGTGTAACCTCCCGACTCAGGCAGCGCGCATCTCTGTGTTGTCTGCGAACCAGAGCATTATACACCCGGAGATTTCATCTTGTTATATATCAGCGGCCCGAACCCGCGTCGCGGATACTGGCGGCGGCGCGATCCGAATCTTTCGCGGCATCATCCTCGCCAAACACGTAGAGAAGTTGTTGCGCAAGCTGGAGACGAAGGGTAGGTTGTCCGTGGAAAACCTGCGGGAGAACCGCTACTAGGTATGGCCACCCGCGCCGAAGAGAAATCGCTGAAAAATGTCGTGAGTGAGGAAGGAATCGAACCTTCAACCGTTTCGTTTGTCATGTATTCCTGGTCCGTGGAAAATCGGTTTCCACGCGCTCACTGAAAGGAATCGACTTAAGCACCTCAGGCGGAAAATCGTTTTCCACGGCCCCTCGTGGCGGAATTTCTGTGGGATCGCATGGCCTAACCCAAAAGCTTTAATGGCACGCAGGGTCACACTTCCGCGTCAGCTGGCGGGCGGCGATTCCCGAAGCAGGGTTCGGAAGCCCGCCTGTTGAAAATGGTGGTCGAACGTCAGGGCCTCGCCAATCTGCCGCTGTGTCATGACTACGAATGAGAGACAGTCGGTCAGGCTCCAGTGCTTATCCTCGCGCGTTCGGTAAAGATCAACTGCCGATTCAATCAGGTTTTCCTCGATCGCGACCACCTGAATCTGGGAATCGCGATGAGTGCGGCGATAGCCCTCTCCCGCAGCGGCCCGTGTGGAAGACCATCGCGCCCGCTCAGACTTCTCTCTTCGGAGATCCGTAAAGATAATGGTCGTGCTGCTCCGCCAGGTCGGCGCGTATTTCCGGACTGTCAACGGAGTTCTCGACTAACCAATTCAGGGCCGATTCCTTTTGTGCGCCATCCGGGGCGGGTTCGATTCGCACGATCAGATCCTGGCCGGGCGTCAAATCGAGCACATCATGCGGGACGATGACCTTGCCATCGAAATGGGCGTGAATAGAAATCATAGGCACTCCAAAGAGGGATCATCCACTAGTATGGCAGGACTAGTATGGCAGGACGGTGGTGGGCCTATTTCGAATTTTCGCGAATCGACTAAAATAGGTCAATGGCGCTCAGAGCGTTGGCTATTGGGTTGGTGGCCGCTACGGTTTCCTATTCTGCGCCGGGTCACATTTTGACTGCCAAGCAAGCTGAGCAACTTGCACTGAACACTCCAGAGGCATTGAGTCTGACCCCAGCAGGCCGGAAACGTTGTCCCGAGGCCGAAAGCAGTAAGATATCTGAAACAATTGTGTGGATTCAGGTTCGTAACAAGTGTCCAATATCTGGAAATGGAATGATGGTCAATTACGCCGTCGATCTTAGCACAGGCACTGTCTTCGAGGATGTGGACCGAACGAAGCCAGTCATATCGGTACACCTGGAAGTACTCCGAAGGAAAATGTTCCGATCTCTCGATGACCATAGCAAATCAAAGTAGCTCACTACCGGCAGGACTGGGGGCAAAGGGGGCAGGTTAAGAACGCACCGCGATCCAAAGTATCCACTACCTCGCAGGCCCGGAGTTCAGACGGCTACTACCGTTTCAGCTCTTCCACGATCTCCGCCGCCACCCCGCGCGCTTTCTCCAACTCTCCTGGCTCGTAACTGATGGCGCCCACGCGCGCGTGGCCGCCGCCGCCGTAGCGCTCGCAAATGGTGGCCAGGTTGTGCCTGGGCTCTTCCGGCGCCCACGGATTCGAGCCCACTGAGATCTTCGTGCGGAAGCTCGAAGGGCTCACTGAAACCGTGTAGGTAGACGCCGGGAACAAGTAATACGGGATGAACTTGTTGTAGCCTTCCATTTCGTGCCCGGTCAGGTCGAAAAAGACCACTCCATTCATCTGGCGGGCACAACCCTTAATGATGTCGATGCTTTCCCGGTGCCGCCGGTAGAGCGGCTCGAACAGCGCCTGAATCTCGGGTTCGGCGATGATGTCGTTCAGCCCGCGGTGCTGCATCCAGCCGATCACCCGCTGCACAATATCCGACCCCTTGGCTGCTTCGATCACCAGGGTAAGCTTCATGGCCGGCGCACCCAGCTCGACCGCCGCCTGGGCGTCGGGGTACTGCGCGCCGTCGATGATCAGTGACCATTTCACGAGGTCTTCCAGGTCCGGCGCGCGGAAGCCGAAACGGTCTCGCGCCACGTCGCAGATGAAGGCGGTGCAGGATTTGTAATTGGGGTTGTACAGTTTGCGGCCGCTGGTATCGCGCCGGAAGTGCTCCGCGTCTTCGGCGTTGAGAAAGGCGCTCTGGTGGTGGTCGAACCACCACGTGAGCCGGGGATCGCTGGAATACTTGAAATCCACGATGGCGTTTTCATCCCCGTCGAACAACGAGGGTGCGAACATCTGGGACGCCTTATGGGCCATCCCTGTATACCGGAACTCCGCGTCCGGATGGACCGCCCCCGCAATGAAGCGGCTGAAGAAAGCTGCCGATGCCGCTCCATCGAAGCAGTGGTCGTGATACAGGATGCGTTCCAGCATGGGAAAACTTATCAGCTTGCCTGAACGTAACGAAAAATGCAAGTGTTCCGAAAACGCCGGCTCCTATCTTTGGTACATTTGATGGAAACCATGCCCTCCATTCCCTCTTGGGACCAGTATTATCTCGACATCTGCAAGGTAGTTGCCAGCCGCAGCAAGGACCCCAATACCCAGATCGGCTGCGTGGTCGTGG
>Ga0207090_1035_pt1 | contig 29779 bp, 36 predicted proteins | sample Alteio_BWMinHeat_50_FD_153565 | JGI IMG/M metagenome (GOLD analysis project Ga0207090, IMG submission 153565) | Enriched cells from forest soil in Barre Woods Harvard Forest LTER site, Petersham, Massachusetts, United States -... | ecosystem: Environmental > Terrestrial > Soil > Temperate forest >...
GATCGATCACAAAGCAACGGGAGTATACTGAACAACACCAGGAGACAGGGTAATGAAAATTCGCGCTCTCATTTTTCCGCTGATCCTCGTACCGCTCAAGGCGCAGTGGCTGAATTATCCGACCCCTGGAACCCCGCGATTGTCGAACGGCAAGCCCAACCTCGCCGCGCCGGCTCCTCGAACTTCCAACCGCAAACCAGACTTGTCCGGGATCTGGGAGCTAGAACCCGCGCGCTGCGATCCCAAGGCGGTCGGAACCTGCGGAGGGGACTATGCGGGCGGTCCGGAATTCGGAAATCTTGCGGCCCGTCTTAACGGCGATCTCCCCTATCAGCCATGGGCCGCGGAACTGATAAAGCAACGGGCTCCGGGAGGGGGAAAAGACGATCCCGTCGCGTTATGCCAGCCAGCCGGCGCGCTGCGCCTGCTCACCTATCCTCCGCCCCGGAAAATCGTCCAGAACCCGGGACTCATCGTGATTCTCTCGGAGCGCGACGTCACTTTCCGGCAGATCTTTACTGACGGCCGGCCACTGCCGACGGACCCGAACCCGTCGTTCAACGGTTACTCCATCGGCAAGTGGGAAGGCGACACGCTGGTTGTGGAAACCATCGGGTTTCGGGATGGGATCTGGCTTGACCGCAAAGGCAGCCCGATTACCGAAGCCGCCAAAATGACCGAACGCTTCCGGCGCGTCAACTTCGGAAACCTGGAAATCGAGATTACCATCGACGATCCGAAGGCGTACACGAAGCCGTGGACCGTCAAGTTGCACGAGATGCTTGTGCCGGATACGGAACTACTCGAATATTATTGTCAGGAAAACGAAAAAGACACCAAGCACATGGTGGGGAGATGAGCAAGCCTTACAGCAGCTTGGGCAGCAGTTCGCCGGCCGGACTTTGGAAAGAAAAATCAACCATCGGCGAGAAGGCGGTTGGCTCGAGGTTGATCTCGATCACTTTAGCGCCACTTTGCCTGGCGTAGGGAATGAGGCCGGCCGCAGGATAGACGACGGCCGAAGTCCCGATCACCAGAAAAACTTCTGCCGAAGCCGCGGCGTGTTCGGCTTCCTGCATGATGCCGTCCGGCAGGGGTTCACCGAACCACACTACGCCCGGGCGCGCCAATCCGCCGCAGCCGCAGTGCGGGGGCAGTTTGGGGAGCGGCGCGCGGCGATCCGGCCAATTGGCGCCGCAGACCGTGCAGCGCATCCGCCAGATATCGCCGTGAAGCTTCAGTACGCGTCCGCTGCCGGCCAGGTCATGCAACCCGTCGACATTCTGGGTGATGAGAGTGAAGCGAGGTTTGATGGTTTCGAGTTTCACCAGCGCATGGTGCGCCGGGTTGGGCGCTGCCTTGGCGATAGTTTCGCGCCGCCAGTTGTACCATTCCCACACCAGCCGCGGGTCCCGCGCGAAGGCCTCCGGGGTAGCCAGGTCTTCGGCGCGAAAATTGTTCCAGAGTCCCCCGGCGCCGCGAAAGGTGGGAATGCCGCTCTCAGCGGAGATCCCCGCGCCGGTCAGCACCGCCACCGATTGCGCCTGGGCCAGCCGGGCTCTAGCCTGTTCGAGGTCAGCCAGGGGTTATCCTTCCGTCAAGATGGGCAGGAGCTCCGGCGGCGCGGCCGCGTCTAGATCGAGGAAGCGCGGGTCCAGCAGCCGCCCCGTGTCCACGTTGCCCATGGCGGCGAGGATATTCTCCTTGAGATGGGGATGCTCGCGCTCCAGCTCGCCGAACATATCGCGGAGCGCGCGGCGCACCGTGCCGGTCCTCTGCGAGCAGCCGCAGGGCACCACTGGAACCCCCAACGCCTCCGCATAAGCGCGCGTGATGTCCTCGGTAACGAAGACGAGCGGCCGGATGAGCCGGTATTCGCGGTTGCGCGACACTGTGACCGGAGGTAAGGCGCTGAGCCTGCCGGTGAACATGGTATTGCGCAGCAGCGCCTCGCAGAAATCGTCCGCCGTATGCCCGAAGGCGATTACGTTGGCCCCCAACTCGCGCGCAATCTCATAGACCGCCCGCCGCCGGTACCGGCTGCAGAGATCGCATCCGTGATCCGGCTGGTCTTCCAGCAGCCGCAGCGAAGGCGCATCGCGAAAGTAGGTCCAAGCTACGCCGCGGTGCTTCAGATATTCGCCGAGGGGTTCGATCGGCCGCAGGAACTTGCCCTGTTCCACGGTAAACGCGCAGACGGAGAATTCGATGGGCGCGCGTTGGGCCAGCAGCAGCAGCGCCTCCAGCAGGGTAGACGAATCCTTCCCTCCCGAGAGGGCCACGGCCACGCGATCCCCCGCCCGGATCATTTTGAATCTCTGGATGGCTTCCCCAACCTTGCGCAGCAGGGTCTTTTCGAGTTCCACTGAATTGATTATAACGGGCTGTCACCCGGGACCGCGCCGAATGCTCTGACTGAGCCCGAACGCGTCCGGAATCCACTCAATTTCCGGGGGCTTCGTCAGAACGATGCTCACTATATCGAACCGCACCTTGCCCCACTCTACGCCGGCCCGGCGCGCGTAATCCCGGCCCGCCCGCGTCAGGTAGACCTGCTTCTCGGCATCCACGGCCCGCTCCGGCGCGCCGAATTCCGCGCTGGCCCGTGTCTTGACCTCCACAAAAACGAGCGTGCCGCCATGCCACGCCACCAGATCGATTTCACCCCCGCCCGAGTTTGGCCGGTAGCGCCGCGCCACGATCGTGCAACCGTGCTTCCGCAGATAGCGGTGCGCCAGGTCTTCCCCCACGCGGCCATGGTCGCTCGCCAGCAGCCGGCGCCGCAGCGCGTCGGCCGCGCGATATAACAGCCCGATCACTTCAGCACTTCGAATTCGAACTCCATCACTTTCCCGCGCACCACATAACAGAGGTAATGTTCCCAGAACCGCCGGTACCGCGGAAACCCGTTGACCAGCATTTCAAACCCTAGCCATTTCCAAAATGCCAGTAGCTTCACGCGCACGGAAATCTCGCGGAATTTCGCGGTGGAATAGTAGCCGAACCCTCCGTGATCCTCGCCGAAGTAGCGGAAACTGAAGCTGTTCAAGTGACTTTTGTGAGTCGGATCGCAGAACGAGCTGAAATCGGTGTAATGGGGAGTTTCGATCCGCACCGTTCCGCCCGGACGCACCAGGCGGTGAAACTCCTCCATGGTCCGGATCACGTCGTTCACGTGTTCGATGAGGTGGATGGCCGTAATCCGATCGAAGGAGCTATCGGGGAAGGGATAAGGAAAGCGATCGAGGTCCACCAGGACGTCGGCGCGGCTCGCGGGATTCCGGTCGATTCCGATGGAACCGGGCTGCTTATGAATCCCGCAGCCGACGTCGAGCGTTCTCATCCGTGTTCGCTAGCCTCTCTCAAACATTCTGCCAGGGTCTCCAGCGCAAAATCGCACTGGTCGCGCGTAATCACCAGCGGAGGGCACAGCCGGATAGTATTCTCACCCGCGCCCAGCACCAGCAGCCCGCGTTCGAACGCCTGCTGCAGCACGCTGTCGCGCAATTCCGGCGCCTTTTCGCGCGTGACCTGGTCGCGCACCAGCTCGATGCCGATCATCAGGCCCAACCCGCGCACGTCTCCAACCGCGGGGAAGCGCTCCGGCCAATCGCGCATCCGGTCCATCACGTAGGCTCCCATGCGCGCCGCGTTCGCCATCAGCTCTTCCTCAAGCAGCGCGATGGTCACCAGCGCCGCCGCGCAAGCTACGGGGTTGCCTCCGAAGGTGGAAGCGTGTGCTCCCGGCGGCCACGTCATGAGACCGGCGCGCGCTACTGTCGCGCCCAGCGGCAGCCCGCTCGCGATTCCCTTGGCCACGGCGAAGACATCTGGCACGGCGTCAAAATGCTGCGCCGCCCACATCTTTCCAGTGCGTCCCATCCCGCACTGCACTTCGTCGAAAATCAGCAGAATACCATTTTGTTCGGCCACCCGCGCCAGCTCCTCGAAGAACTTCCGCGGCGGCACAATATAGCCGCCTTCGCCCTGTACCGGCTCCACCACGATGGCGGCGGTCTCTTCGGCCGGCGCGATGGTCTTGAGCAGCGTGTGCTCGATGTGCTGTACGCACTCCACCGCGCACGAATCCGGCTCCTTGCCAAAAGGGCAGCGGTAACAGTAAGGATACGGCGCATGGACCACGCCCGGCATCAGCGGGCCGAAGCCGCTGCGCTGCACCGCCTTGCGCGCGGTGAGCGAAAGCGCCCCTATGGTGCGTCCGTGAAAGGCGCCGAAGAAAGCGATGATCTTGTCGCGGCCTGTCGCGTACCGCGCCACCTTGATGCACCCTTCGATGGCCTCCGCGCCCGAGTTTCCGAACGAAACGCGCCGCGCCACTTCTCCCGGCGCGATGGCCGAGAGCTTCTCCGCCAGAGCCACCAACTCTTCGTAATAAAAATCCGTGCCGGACATGTGAATCAGCCGCGCGGCCTGCCGCTGAATTGCCTCTACCACCCGTGGATGGCAATGCCCCGTAGCAACAACTGCGATGCCGGCGCTAAAATCGAGAAAACGATTTCCATCTACGTCCTCAACCATAGCGCCCACGCCCCGCGCAGCCACGAGCGGATAAGAGCGCGTATAAGACGGCGAGACTACTTCCCGATCCCGCTCGATGATGGCTTGCGCCCGCGGCCCGGGCAGAGGACCAGTAATATTGGGTAAGTCTGGACGGACTTGTTCCCGGATCTGATCCATACAGTTTCTCCTTATAACTTTGGATAGCGTTCAAGACCTGTCCGCACACGCGGACACCCGCGGAAAGACGCGTGCGCTTAGTCGGAGCCAAACAGGCCCGGGCGGGAACTGGCGGGTGTATACCCCATACCTATATCTTATCGTGCTGCCGATAGGAGACTCGAATGTAATTTTTTTATCGTCCGGAAATAAGCGATGGTTGACAAACAAGATCTTATTAATTGGCCCCCGCTTTGCTTATTTCGCCGGACAGAGGTTAGACCCGATGAACAAATGGATCCTTACTTTACCCGTGATACTGCTCGCCGGATGTTCGAAGAACAATACCTCGACTTCCGCAGTGCCGCCGGCTACGGCGCCGCTCGAGCAGACCCAGGCTGCGCCCCCCACCGGTGAAAGGCCGGCCGTTGACGCCGTGTCCCCGTTCGGTAGCGAAGCCGGGCCTGCCCGCGTGAACCTGGTCATCCCCAAAGGAACCGCGCTGCACGTGCGCATTGACGAAGCGGTCAATACCCGCCGTAACCGCGCCGGGGATCAGTTCCATGCCAGCCTGGCCGAGCCTCTGGTGCTCAACGGTAAAATGCTTCTGCCGAAGGGCACTCCCTTGACCGGGCACGTCACCGAGTCTCAAGCCTCGGGCCGCCTGGAAGGCCGCGCCGAGTTGGCGCTCACGCTCGATTCCTTCCAGTTGGGTGGCAAGGATTACCGCATCCACACCGCCAGCGTCGATCGCGTCAGCGCCTCTCACAAGAAGCGCAACTTCGCCCTCATCGGCGGGGGATCGGGACTGGGAGCCGTGATCGGAGCGATCGCCGGCGGCGGCAAAGGCGCGCTAATCGGCGCCGGCGCGGGCGCAGCCGCGGGAACCGCGGGCGCGGTCGCCACCGGCAAGCGCGAAGTCGGCGTAGCAGCGGAATCGCTGCTTACGTTCTCGCTGCAGTCACGCGTCGACCTCTAAGACGTGGCGCCAGCGATGCCCGGCCCGTGCGGGCAGCCCGAAGTGCGTTGGGCGTCACGGAAGGTTTGTCATCCAGATATTGCCGGTTCGCTCGACCATGCCGAAAACGAGTTTGTCGATAGCAACCGACATCCCCATGTTGATCGGATCGCCAATCGTCATCAGCGAGCGGCGGGAAGTGTGGAAGTGGCTCACGGGGAACGCCGCTCCTAAAGGCTGTTTGGTCGCCGGGTCGAGGCGCTGGGCCCAGATGCAGCGAAAGCCTTCCCGCTCGGAGAGGAAGTAAAGCAGGTTGCCGTCGGGCGACCAGGCTGCGTAACGATCCATGGCCTTGCCATCGCTGATAGGGATCCATTGGCTCTCTGGTATCGGAGCAGCCCCGCGAAAAGGCGCGATGAAAATCTGACGAGTGGTGGGAGTGATCGAATGAAATGAAATCCAGCGGTCGTCGGGAGAAAAACGTCCACGCGAAAGACCGTACTTGGGGTGCTTGAGAATTTCCGTCTTCTTTCCTGAGGCCACGTCGACAAGAACGATGGCCCGCGCGTTCAACAGCTCGTAGACAATACTCTTTCCATCATGTGACCAACCGTTCGCTGTCCCGCAATCCTGGCACGCCCTTTCCGCTTCGCCCCCGCTGGTAGGCGCCACGTAAAAGTCGGCCTTCTGGTTCTCGGCCTTGGAATAGACGACCCTGGTCCCGTCGGCAGTAATCTGCCCGTTACCAAGCCCGATAGGTGGGCTTGCGCTGGCCAGTAGCCCCTCCTTACCGCTCTGGAGATCTTTCAGCCAAAAATTGCTCTGCGAGCCGAAGCCTGCGCCCCGCATAAAAGCCAGCTTGAGTCCGTCAGTTGAAATGGACGGTCCCTGGTCACGATCGGCGCCCTGGGTAAGCCGTCCCATCTCGCCGAGAACCTTTGCCCCATTCGCATCAATAGGAAGCCTCCACACATTGGTGTTTTCGGAAAGCACCGAAAAAGCAATGTGACCTGCCGCCAGGGATGGCTGAACTTCCAGACCTGCGCCAAAGGTGAGTTGGCGGGGCACGCCCGTGACTTGCCACGTCTTGGGAGAGATGGTGACCTGCCACAGGTTCACAGCATCTCCAGAGCGCGCGCTGAAGATGATGTTATTCGAGTCAGTGGTCCACAGGCTCTGAAAGAGCGCATATCCCGACAGAGAATGCTCTCGAAATACCCCGAATGCGCCAGTCCTAACCGGCGTTCCCCCGTCCAAAGGTGCAACCCACCAATCGTAGCTTTGCGGGTTTTCCTGTCTGCCCGCGAACAGGAGGTGCTTTCCGTCTGGTGACCAGATTGGGGCGACGACTGAGAAAAAATCGGGCTGGATCTGTCGTGGCTGTCCGCCTTCGGACGCGACCACGAACGATTTCGCAGCAGCAGAAGGTTGCTGCTCGCCGACCGTATAAGCGATCTGGGACCCGTCAGGGGAGAAGCGGAGCCTTCGGCCCTGCCTGGCAATTCGTCTTGCTTCGCCACCCAGAGCGGACATGACGTAGATTCCGCCGCCTTCTCTCTCCGAATGGAAGGCGAGCTTGCTGCCGTCGGGCGAGAATACCGGCTCGCTATCATCGGCCGGATCGCGGGTTAGCCGGATGGCCTCACCCCCGCTCACCTGCTGAACCCAGATATCGAGGTTGCCTTCACCGCTGCGGTCTGAGGCGTATGCCAGAAGCTTGCCGTCTGGAGATAGAGCAGGATCGGTGGTGAGCCCCGAATCCGAGGTGAGGCGGACCAGCGCGGAGGTCTTCGCAGGCACCGCCCCTTTTGGTCGGCTCAGCCATAAAGCAGCTCCGGCTGCAATGATAATCACTGTGAGCGCCGCCGCTGCCAAGCGTGGAGAAGTGAAGAGGCCGGGGCGGGCGGTAGGCGCCGGCACGCCGACCTCTAGCTTGCCGGACTCGGACTCTTCCTTGAGTTCCTCCAAGGCGACCTTCATGTCGGCCATATGTTGGAAGCGACGATTCGGGTCCTTGCGCAGGCAGCGGCCGATAATTTTCTCAAGGTCGCGGGGCACGTCCGCTGCGATCTCGCGGGCCGAAGGCGGGTCCTTGTGCAAGATCGCCACCACTGTCGAGATCTTCGTCTCGTCCTGAAATGCGCGGCGGCCGGTTGCCATCTCATATAGCAACGAACCGAAGCTGAAGATGTCACTGCGCGCATCGACTTTCTTGCCCTCGGCCTGCTCGGGCGACATGTAGGCCACAGTGCCCATGATGGCGCCCTCCTCGGTCCGATCGGCGTCAGCCGCTTTCATCGGCACAGTGGGAGCTTCCGGGCCGCCTTCCATGACCTCCGTCAGCTTGGCCAGGCCGAAATCCAACACCTTCACGTGGCCATCCGGCGTCGCCATGATATTGGCCGGCTTGATATCGCGATGGATGATGCCCGCGGTGTGGGCGCGCGTTAGAGCGCCGGCAATCTGGATGGCGTATTTCAGAACCTCTCCCAACCGCATGCCGCTGCGCGGAATCAGCCGGTCCAGAGTTTTGCCCTCCACATACTCCATGGCGATGAAGTCGATCCCGTCCGCTTGGTCAATGTCGTAGATGGTGATGATGTTGGGGTGATTCAGGGCGGAGGCGGCCTTGGCCTCCTGGACGAAGCGGCGTTTGCGCTCAAGGTCGGCGACTTTATCCGCGGGTAGGACCTTCAGCGCCACGAAGCGATCGAGCCGCGTGTCGCGCGCCTTATAGACCACTCCCATGCCACCCTCGCCGAGCTTTTCCTCGATCGTATAGTGCGAGATGGTATGGCCTGGCACGACGTAGACCATTGGATCATATCACCGAGCCAATTGGTGTCCAATTGCCGATTCCGTCCCCCGCCCCCCACGCTGGCGCTGGTCACGGCGCTATGCGAGGATGGCCGGTTCTTGTCGAAAGCCCCCCAACTTCCATCGGCCGTGGTGTAGTTGTTTACAGCCCGACTAGGTCTTTGGGCGGCGCCGGCGCCGGAGCCGCCGCGGGAACCGCGGGCGCGGCCGCCACCGGCAAGCGCGAAGTCGGCGTAGCAGCGGAATCGCTGTTGACCTTCTCGCTGCAGTCGCCTGTCGAGCTTTAATATTGGTGCTCGCAACCTTTCTCGCCGCCACTCACGCGAGATCTAGGAGGAGACGAAAAAAAATTCGAGTCGCCGCGAGCTGTTCGCGCATAATAGAACATGGCCCAAGCCCTTCGCTTTGAATGCCAACCGGGATGCACCGAATGCTGCCGGCAGCGGGGATTCGTTTACCTCACCGACGGGGACATTCCCCGGGCTGCCGAATTTCTCGGCATGACGCCCGAAGCGTTCGAACGCCGTTATGTCTACCGCACGCGAAACCTGCGGCGATTGCGAATGCCGCGCGAGGGGCGCTGCCACTTTCTGCGCGACTACGGCTGCTCCATCCACCCGGCCAAGCCCACCCAGTGCCGCATCTTTCCATTTTGGCCGGAACTCGTCGAGAGCAAGCGCGAATGGAACAAAACGGCAGGATATTGTCCGGGAATGGGTAAAGGACCTCTGATCCAGATCGAGACGGCGAGGCAGCAGGCGACTGAGATGCGGGAAGCGTATCCCGGGATCTATATGCGCTGATAGCGGAGGGCCATAACCAAGCTCCGGGTGACGCGCTCACGGTGCAGGCGCCGGCTCCGCATCCAGCGTAAGAAGGTCAACACGGCCAGATCCGCGGCGGCGGCGATGGCGAAGATAAGGACGTCGGCTAAATCCATATCCCTCATCCAATCACAAACCCGGCGCGGGCGGAGCACCAAAAAGTAATGGAGAAGTATAGGACTTTTAGCCGAGTTCCGCCAGAACTTGCGAGGCGTGGCCCTGGGCCTTGACGTTGCCGTAGATCTTCTCGATCCTGCCATCCGGACCGATAACGAAAGTGGTGCGCGGTTGCAAGAGCTTCTCGATCTCCGCAAACCGCTGCACCGCTGGCGTGAAAGGGCAGTACAATGCGCCGATGCCGCCACCTGAAGGAAAATGGAGGCATGACCGGAATCCAGTACGTGACCGATGAGAAGGGCCGCAAGGTGGCTGTTCAAATCGATCTGAAAAAGCATCGGGAACTGTGGGAGGACATCGAAGACGTGCTTGTCTCCCGTTCGCGGCGGCACGAAAAGCGGATCCCGCTCGACAAGGTAAAGGCGGGCCTCATCAAGAGCGGCAAGCTCTCACGTGAGTAGCTACCACGTTGCGCTAACTGCAAGCGCGGAAAAGGAACTGCATCGGCTACCCGCGAAAGTGGTCGCCCGCATTATGCCGCGTCTCGAACATCTGGCGTCGGCTCCCCGGCCTCCGGGCTGCAAGAAACTCAAAGGCGGCGATAAAGAATGGCGGATTCGCGCCGGTGATTACCGGATAGTTTACGTCATTGACGACACGGCCAGAACCGTCGATGTGACGCGGATCGCACACCGGCGCGAGGTCTACGAGTAACCGAAAAACTTTCTAGCGGCTGCGGCCCTTAAATCATGGCCCAACCGGAGGGCCAGGGCCAGGCTGCGCGCGATGCGCTCGCGCTGTAGGCGCGGGCGGAGCACCAAAAAGTAATGGAGAAGTATAGGACTTTTAGCCGAGTTCCGCCAGAACTTGCGCGGCGTGGCCCTGGGCCTTGACGTTGCCGTAGATCTTCTCGATCCTGCCATCCGGGCCGATCACGAAAGTCGTGCGCGCGATCCCCATCACTTTCTTGCCGTACATATTCTTCTCTTTCCAGACTCCGTAGGCTTCGGCGGCGGTCTTCTCTTCGTCCGCGAGAAGAGTGAACGGCAAGTCGAATTTCTGCTTGAATTTAGCTTGCGCGGCGGGCTTGTCCGGGGAGACACCTACCACAGCAACGCCCTTTTTCGCGAACGCTTTGATCCCGTCGCGAAATTCGCAGGCTTCCACGGTGCAGCCGGGAGTATCGGCGCGCGGGTAGAAGTACAGCACCACGCGCTTGCCCTTCAGGTCAGACAGCCGGAACTCCGCACCGGCGTCGGTTTGTACGCGAATATCGGGAGCTTCGTCGCCTTCTTTTAACATCCATCACCCCAGCTTCTGTTTGAGCAGATCGGTCACCACAGCGACATCGGCCTGGCCGCGCGTGGCGCGCATTACCTGCCCCACCAGGAAATTCATGACTGTGGTCTTGCCGCCTTTGTACTGCTCCACTTGTTTAGGATTGGCGGCGATCACGCCGGCGATGATCTCTTCCAGCGCGCCGCTATCGCTGATCTGCTTAAGGCCTTCGCGTTCGATGATGGCGGCTGGTAGGTCACCGGTGACCAACATTTTGGAAAAAACTTCCTTGGCCAGCTTGCCGGAGAGCTCGCCTTTGGCGATCATCTTGACCAGTGCGCCCAGGTTTTCGGCGGTGACCGGCGATTCCGCGATCTCCTTGCCCTCGGCCTTCAGCGCTCCCATCAGATCGCCCATCACCCAGTTGGCCGCGATCTTCGGATCGCCTGAGATCCGGGCGGCGGTTTCGAAATACTCGGCGGCGGCGCGGGTCTGGGTCAATACCTCGGCATCGTACTCACGCAGGCCGAACTCCTCGAGGAAACGCGCGCGCTTGCGGGCCGGCAACTCGGGCATTGAGGACCGCACCTCAGCCAGCCACTTCTCACTTACCCGGAGGGGGACCAGGTCGGGCTCGGGGAAGTAGCGGTAATCGTGCGCGTGTTCCTTGCTGCGCATCCCGGCCGTTTCACCGGTGTCCGGATTGTAAAGCCTGGTTTCCTGCGCCACTTTGCCGCCGCTTTCGATGAGCGCGATCTGGCGCGAGATTTCGTAATCCAGCGCCTGCCTGAGGAAGCGAAAGGAATTCAGGTTCTTCACCTCGGCCTTGGTGCCCAACTTCTCCGCGCCTTTGAGACGCACGGAAACATTGGCGTCGCAGCGCAGGTGGCCTTTCTCCATGTCACAGGTGGAGACCTCGATGAATTGCAGAACCTGCTTCACTTCGGTCAGGTAGGCGTAGGCTTCGCTGGAGCTGCGCATGTCCGGCTCGCTAACGATTTCGATCAGCGGCGTGCCGGAGCGATTCAGGTCCACATAGGAGTACCGCTGGGAATCCTTGAAGCCATCGTGAATGCTCTTACCAGCGTCGTCTTCCATGTGCACGCGAGTGATGCCGATGCGCTTGGCGTGGCCGTCGTCCACCATGATGTCGGCATAGCCGTGCTCGGCCAGCGGCTCATCATATTGTGAAATCTGGTAGCCCTTGGGGAGGTCCGGATAGAAATAGTTCTTGCGGGCGAAGCGCGATTGCGGGCGGATGGCGCAGTTCAGGGCCACACCCGCTTTGATGGCGAGTTCCACTGCTTCGCGGCTCAATACGGGAAGCGCTCCCGGCAGGCCGAGGCACACCGGACACACGTTGGTATTAGGCGGTGCGCCGAAACTGGTGGGACATCCGCAGAAGATTTTGGTAGCGGTGGCCAATTGCACGTGCACTTCGAGTCCGATGACAGGCTCATAACGGGCGATGACTTCCGGCGATGGCGGGGCCATTACGGAGGAGGACATGGTGTCCTTTCATTATGCTTCACGCCGGTTCTTTCGGCTTCCCAAGCCGCGCCTCCAGTTCACGCACGAAAGCTTCCAGGGCTTTGCGGTCGGCCTCCTGCCACTTCACGACCACGAAATACCGGTCGCGGTAAAAGAAAACGGTGTCGGCGGAAGGGCGCCAGCGCTGCACCAGGTCGAGCGCCACGCCGGCGGAATCCAGCTCGTAGGCGCGCGCCTCCAGTTTTCCAGGGCCCTCGTAAGTCGCAATCTGCAAGCGGTTGACGGCGGTTCGGGGCACGGGATCGGGTGCATCGGAAGCAGAGGGGTTCGTCAGCGCCGTCCGGCGCCACACTCCCGCAATCGTGGTCGGAAAGAGATCGGGGGGCGGTTCGGCGCGGCGGCACGCACCCGCGGCCAACGCGAGCCACAACCAGTTTCGGCGGCGCATCAGTTTCGATTCTTGCATGGAGCGGGGAAACCCAGTGATACTATCGCAGTTATGGCCAAGTTCAAGCCGGTGCGGGGAAAGAAGGGGCGTGCGGGTGCGCGTCCGGCGGCGGCGCTTCCCTGCGTGGTTCTGGTTATCATCGGCATGGCTCTGGTAATGCTGTTCCTGTACTTTGTGATGAGAAATGCGAACGGATAAACGGCTGGCGGGCGAGATGCGCCCGGTTGAAATAGTGACGGACTATCTGGCTACCGCGGAAGGTTCTGTCCTTATTAAGGTGGGCAACACGCAGGTTCTGTGCGCGGCCAGCGTCGAAGATTCCGTGCCGCCCTTCCTGCGCAATTCCGGGAAAGGCTGGGTGACGGCGGAATATGCAATGCTTCCGCGAGCCACCGCCAAGCGGACACCGCGTGAGGTGACCAAGGGGCGGCCTTCGGGAAGAACGCACGAGATCCAGCGGCTCATCGGACGTTCGCTGCGATCTGTGGTGAATATGGCGGCGCTGGGCGAGCGTACGGTCTTCCTGGATTGCGATGTGCTGCAGGCGGACGGCGGCACGCGTACGGCTTCCATCACCGGTGCCTTCGTGGCGCTGACGCTGGCGCTGGGGCAACTTGTCAAATTTAAAGCGCTCAAGTCAATGCCGGTAGTGGACTACGTGGCCGCGACCAGCGTAGGGCTGGTAGCTGGCGTTCCGATGCTGGACTTGTGCTACGAAGAGGATTCACGAGCCGACGTGGACATGAACGTCGTGATGACCGGCGGCGGCCGTTTCATCGAAGTGCAGGCCACCGCGGAGCACACACCATTCGACGACGATCAGATGGCGAAGCTCATCGAGCTGGCGCGCTCCGGCATCGGGCAACTGGTCGAGATGCAAAAGAAGGCAGCGCGTATTTGATCCGGCTCGCCTGCGCCACGGGCAATCCGGGAAAATTACGGGAATTCCGCCTCGCGGCGGAGGGGCAAACGGTGAACCATGTCGCCATCGAGCTGCTGCCCAATTTCGAGCGGATTCCGGAGTGTGTAGAGGACGGCGCGACTTTCGAAGAGAACGCCATTCGCAAGGCCAGGCATTACGGCCCATACGCGCCGGGTCCGCTCTTCGCGGACGATTCGGGTCTGGAAGTGGATGCTCTGGGAGGCGCGCCCGGTGTGTTTTCGGCGCGCTTTGCGGGTCCCCTGGCAACCGACAAGGCCAACAATCGGCTGCTGCTCGAAAAACTCGCCGGGGTCACCGAGCGGCAGGCCCGGTTTGTGTGCGCTATCGCACTGATAGAGGGCGGAGCGGTGCGCGGCGTGTTCCGGGGCGTGGTGGAAGGAATCATCGCGCAGGAGCCGCGTGGCATGGGCGGATTCGGGTATGATCCGCTGTTCTACTATCCGCCGTTCGATTGCACATTCGGGGAAGCGACGGCGGAACAGAAGTTTTCGGTCAGCCATCGCGGGCAGGCGCTGCGGGCGCTGTTGGCATCGCTCCGCGGACTGGGCGGGTAAAACAGACTGCGCCGGTAACCAACCGGCGCGCAGATTGGCAATCTGCCCCACTAGTTCAGCTAACCATGCCGCGCCGCACAGCACTCAGAACCAAGTCAGCGGTACTATGCAAATCGAGCTTTTCCATGACGCGCCACCGGTGGGTCTCTACCGTGTGCAGACTCAGGTTCAGCCGATTCGCAATATCCTTATTGCTGTTGCCTTCCGCCAGGAGCTGATAAATCTGGCGCTCGCGGTTGGTGAGAAGCTCGAAACGATCGCTGACATCGCCGGGGTCGTTCAGGCGGGCGAATCCGTTCTGAAAGATGGCCGCGACCGAGGGGCTGAAGAAGGCCTGGCCTTTCTGTACGTTTTGTATGGCCTGAAGCAGCTCGTCACCTGCGGAATTCTTCAGCAGATAGCCACGGGCGCCGGCCTTGACGGCGCGGAGCACGTACCGCTCGTCGGAGTACATGCTGAGGATCAACACGGAGGTCAACGGCGAATGTTTGAGGATTTGCGAAGTGGCCTCGATCCCGTTCAGCTCTTTCATGGCGACATCCACCACGGCCACGTCGGGTTTATGTTGGCGGGCGGCCTCGACCGCCTCGATGCCCGAGCTGGCTTCGGCCACCACGTCGAATTCTGGGTGACTCTCCAGAATGTGACGGAGTCCCTGGCGCATCAGAGTGTGGTCATCCGCCAGAAGAATGCGAATAGACATTATGCGGTTACCTCTTTGGTCTCGAGGGGAGCGGTCTCCACGGCGGGCGCGTCGAGCGGAATTCGCAGCGCGATCCTGGTTCCCTTGCCCGGCGCCGAATCGATCGCTAGCGAACCTTTGGCGATGATGGCGCGCTCGCGAATGCCCAACAAGCCCAGGCCTTTGGTCTGCCTTGGCATTCCTTTTTCGTTCAATTGAAAACCCCGGCCATTGTCTTCCACCTCCACCGCCAAAACGTCCGGCAGTTGGCGCACAGTCACCCGGACCTTGCTGGCGCCGGAGTGTTTTTCGCAGTTGTGCAGCGCTTCCTGGACGACGCGGTAAATGCAAGTCTTGGCGGTATCGGGCAGATGGTCGGCAACATTCTCTTCCACGAATTCGCAGGCGATGCCGCTGCGGCGCAGAAAATCCTCCAATTGGAATTGCAGAGCCGGCACCAGTCCCAGATCGTCGAGCAGGGCCGGCCGCAGCAGCAGTGAAATGTTGCGGATCGTCTGCACGGTTCTCTCGGCCAGGGAGCGGGCGCGTTCGAGCTGCTCGCGGAGAGCGGCCGGTTGTCCCTGCAGCCCGGCTAGTGCGTTCGTAATCTGGATCTGCAGCAGTGCCAGGGTTTGTCCGATTTCGTCGTGCAGTTCACGAGAAAGCCGGCGGCGCCCTTCCTCCTCAATCTCGAGAAGGCGGGCCGAAAGCTGCTGCAGCTCGCGTTTGGTCTGCTCCACTTCAGCGTAATTCCGGTCGGCCTGGCGCTCCAGATTTTCCGCGTGGTGCAAACTGAACAGGGCTACCATCACGCACAACAGCACGCTCAAGCCGAGCATTAGCAAAAGGTGCTCGGCGGCTTGCCGCCTGGACTCGGCAAACTCCCTGTCGTCATCTTGCAAGCGCTGCTTATCGGCTGCGCTGAGGTCGAGCAAGGCGGAATACAGTTCACCGCGGCGGGGCACGATCTCACGCTGGATGAAATCGTACTGCTTGTCATGGGAGGCTCGCAGCATGGTCACCGGCACCGGGTTCAGGACCGCCCAGAACTCGTTGAGGCTCTTCCGTATGTCCGGGCTTACGAGACGCGGAGGAGACATGTGTGCCAGATACTCCAACGCCCTCGCGTCCTCGGCCTGAAGTGCATCCAGTTGAGAGCGGAGGATCCGGGCCTGTTCCGGAGTGGTGCGGATGAAGAAGTCGCGGACGTAATTTCCCGCCTGCCACAAATTGCGGCGGAGTGTATTCACCTGTTCTTCCTGATCCACGTAACGCCGGTAAATCTCCTGATGCTGTTGGGAAACGTTTACCTGGATGCGGTAAGCCTCGACGGCCGATAACACCAATACTCCGATCACGACGGCATAACCCGCCCGAAGCACGGAGCGCTTTCCCAGCGTTTTGAACACCACAGACCGCCTGGTGGGCTGGTCTCCCTGATGGATCACCTCAGACCATCTTAGCTCTTGAGCGGAAGACGTTTCCCGAGGCTGCCAGCTCTCTCATTCTGCCGTTTCGTGGCGCTGGAGAAAATACGATTTCGGCTGTATTTCCGTGAAAGCCCCGATCCTCTACAGTTAGAACAGATACGGTTTTGGCTGCGCCGAAATGGCGCCGGGGCAGTCAGGGCCGCTAGCGAATGGCGTTGCCTCAGGGCAACGCATCGAGGGCAGGGTGATACCTGCCCTTCCTTTTGTCAACCCTCCTATTTTCGCCTTACACTAAATCTGCGGGTTTCCGAATGAATGTTCTGGGGTTCTCGGGGTTGGTGTATGCGGTCTCAGTCGTCGCGGGGTTTCTTGGCGCCTTGACGGGGTTGGGAGGCGGCGTGGTCGTTACACCCGTACTCACGGTCTTGCTCGGCGTGGACCTGCATTACGCGATTGGCGCCACGCTGGTCTCGGTGATCGCGACTTCCTCGGGAGCGGCAGCGGCCTACCTCAAAGAAGGGTTCTCGAACATTCGGGCCGGCATGTTCCTCGAGGTTGCCACTACGCTGGGGGCGGTAGCGGGCGCGCATCTGACCGCGGTCGTACCGGCCTCCACCCTGGCCGTGATTTTCGGCGGTGTGCTCCTATATTCTGCCTGGCAATCTTTGCGGCAACGAACGCCGGCGCGGGAGGCGCCGCCCGATCCGCTGGCCGCGCGCTTGCGGCTGGAAGGAACTTATCCGGGACCGGAAGGCCCCATACATTACCACGTCTGCCGGGTGAAGGCGGGGTTCAGCTTGATGTTCGGGGCGGGAGTCTTATCCGGCCTGCTGGGTATCGGATCGGGCGCATTGAAGGTCATCGCCATGGACCAGGTGATGCGAATTCCATTTAAGGTCTCCACCACCACAAGCAACTTCATGATCGGGGTGACAGCCGCAGCGAGCGCTGGAGTTTATTTGAGGCGGGGCTATATCGATCCGGGGCTGGCCATGCCGGTAATGCTGGGGGTGCTTACAGGGTCGATGCTGGGCGCCGAGCAACTGATGGGCGCGAAGACCCGTAAGCTACGGCTCATCTTCGCGGCCGTAGTGGGACTGCTCGCAGCGGAAATGATCTACAACGGATTCTCTGGAGGGATCGGATGACGGACGCATCACTGGAACGGGTGCTGGCGACGCTGTTGCGAACCGGAGTGTTTATCTCCGCGGCGGTGGTGGCTGCAGGAGGCATCTGGCTGCTGGGCAGTTCGGGGCGGAGCCAGCCGGAGTATCGGCAGTTTCGAGGCGAGCCGGCCGAACTGAGATCGGTCGGTGGATTAGTCGGCAGCCTGGCGCATCCCCGGCCCGAAACCGTGATCCAGTTTGGACTTCTTCTTCTAGTCGCGACGCCCGTCGCGCGCGTGATGTTTTCGCTGGTGGTGTTCGCCAGCGGGGGGGACGGGATGTATGTGGCGATCACGTTAATGGTGCTGGTCGTGCTGGCGTTCAGTCTGATGACTCCGTACGGCGGGGGATAACCAAGACCAAAACTTCACTGCGGCGTCCCGGCCACCTGGAGGTTGTCCACTACTCGCCTGACTTTGGGGACGCTCTGCGCGATGGTTTCCGCCTTGGCCTTGGTAGCGGCCGTATCCACCTGGCCGGAGAGCGTCACGACGCCATTGGTGGAGTTAACTGAGATGTTGGGCACGGTCGATACGCCCACGTCCGAGGCCAGCTTCGACTTCACAGTAGCCGTGATCTCCAGGTCGTTCACCTGCTGCTCGGGGGATTCATTGGTCCGGCACCCAATGAGCAGGGCACACACCGTCAATACGAGAAGGGCTTTCATTTAGCCTCCCTGGATGGCGCTGCAACTTTGGGCGCACTGTGCGCGGACGGACCGAGTAACGAAGGGCCCCTTTACTCCGCGAACAGATTGATTTGACCAACGCCGCCTCGAATATCCAAATGAATCTGGACCTTGGAGCTGGCGTAGGCGTCATTGATCCAATGTTGGCCCTCGCGGTGGAGACCGCGAACCTCGATCTCCCCGAGGCCGCCTTCCGCCTTGGCGTAGATGCCTACGTTTGCGGGCAGGTGAACCGTGGCTTCTCCGGCGCCCCCGCGAACCCGAACGTCGTAGTCCCGTTTGGGGTTGCCCCGTAGATCCAGGTCCAGTTCTCCGGCCCCCATCTCCATCTCCACGCTGCGAAGAGAAAGACTTCCCAGGTTCAGCCGGGCCTCGCCCGCGCCGAAACGCACCATGACGTCCATCGGAATCTCATTGTTCAGCCGGAGGTCCCACTCGTTTTTCGCGCTGCCCAGACTCGCTTGGGTACCGGGCTGCTCGATCGTAAGATTGCCGCGGCCGGCATCGCTACTATACCGTACGTCCGGCTTCCACGACGGCACGTTATAACTGAAATCCGCGCGTAGCAGGTCCGGCGCCCCGCCGCTCATGCGGAGTTCGCCGGCCCCCATCCGAACATCCACGCGGGCAAGTTCCGACGCATCGCGCGGGATGGAACGGGTGTCGTGCTGGATGGGGCCGTAGTGGGTCGTGCCGATCACGCAGCCGCTCAGGCACCACACCGCGGGCAGCAGCATCAAACATCGGGAGTTCATAGGCTCTCCTGCCGAGGTAATACGCGCTGGGGGAAACGGTTGTTCCGTCAAAATGGCAGGTCAAGCCACCGGATTGCGCAGGACGCCGATTCCCTCGATTTCCACTTCGACCACGTCTCCGGGGGAGAGCCTGCGTGTGGCTCCCGGAGTGCCGGTGAAGATGAGATCGCCGGGCATCAGTGTGACCCACCCGCTGATCCAACTGATGGCCGTGGCGCAGTCGAAAATGAAGTCGGCGGTGCGCTCGCTTTGCACGGTCTCGCCATTGAGACGCGTCTGGAGCAGCAGATTGTCATAATTCAGGTCGGTCACGATGGCGGGCCCGACCGGGGCAAAGGTGTCGGATCCTTTGGCGCGCCACCATTGCACGTCCTTCCGTTCGCCATATTGCCAATTGCGTTCGGTGACATCGTTGCCGCAAGTCGCGCCGAAGATGGCAGACAGGGCCTCCTCGCGGGAGATATCCTTCACGCGTTTGCCGATCACCAGCACCAATTCGCCTTCGTAGTGCACGTCGGTGGCGTCGCGCGGGATGACAATGGGGCCTTCGGGATCCTGAAGCGCGGTGAGCGGCTTGTAGAAAATTTCCGGATGCTGCGGGTGCGTGCGGTTGCCGAGGTGGCTTTTATAATTCCGGCCCACGGCCAGCACCTTAGTGGGGCAGCAGGGATTCAGGAGCTGGATGCCGGCGAGTGGGCGCGTGGCGCCGGTTGGAGAGTGGCCGCCAAAAAGGTCGCCTTCTATTTCGCGGACGACGTCGCCCTCCACGATGCCATAAGCGCTGAAATTGCCGCTGCGGTAGCGGATGTATCTGGTCACGTTCCGCTATTGTATCGCTGGGTCAGCCCAGGCGGACGATTTCTTCGCCGGCGCGTTCGTGCTCCGGCACACCACGAAAGGCGATCTTGAGCAGAGGAGGAGCGAGCAAGGTAGTGGCCATGGACATAAACACGATAATTCCGTAGACGCTTTGCCCCAGCACGCCCAGGCCGAGACCAATCTGCGCGACCACCATGCCGACTTCCCCGTGCGGGATCATGCCCACTCCCACGCGGAGGGCGTCGGCGCGGCCCATTCGCATCGCCGCCAGGCTGCAGGCAACAAATTTGGAAGTCATGGCAGCCAGGACGATGGTTACGGCGAGCGCCAAGGTTGATCTGGTGGCGAAGACCGAAAGATCGAAGCGCAGACCAATTCCGACCAGGAAGAACGGCACCAGCAGCACCGTGACTCCATGAGTCAGCTCATGCACGCGTTGGTCGACAGTCTCGCCGAGGGCCAGACCTGCCAGGAACGCTCCCACGATGGCGGCCACCCCGGCGTACACGGCCAGCAGCGAGAGTCCGAAGAGCATGGTCAGGGCGAGTGCGAACTCTCCTTCGGCCAGACTGACGCTGGCGTGCACGTGGGGCATCACCTTTTCGACAGTCCGTCTGCCGAAGGTGGCGACGAACCAGGTGAAAGCCAGGGCGATGGCGGCGGTCAGCGCGATATCGAGGTAATTGACGGGCCCTCGCGCCAGGCCGCTCACTACGGCCAGGACAATCAAGCCGAGTACATCGTCCACAATGGCCGCTGCGAGAATGACCTGGGCGGCGCGCGTGTGCAGCAGGCGACGCCCGGCCAACACCTCCGCCGTAATGCCGACACTGGTGGCCACCATGGCGGCTCCCGTGAAGATGCCCTCGTGGTGAGGCGCGCCCCAAAGAGCGGAAACACCCCATCCGGCAAAGAAGGAGAGCGTCACTCCGGCTGCGGCTACGGCGACCGCCGTGCCGCCGACCCGCATCAGCTCCGAGGCCCGCACCTGCAAGCCGACGCTGAACAGCAGGAACATCGCGCCCAGATCGGACAGAATGCGCAGCACATCGTTGGGCGCCATCCACCCAAGCACGTGCGGGCCGATCAAAACCCCCGCCAGGATCTCGCCGACAATGCCGGGCTGCCCCAGCCTCTCAAAAACTTCCGACAGGAGCTTGGCCGAGGCGAACACCACCAGCATGGAAAGCGGGATTTGCGCGGCCGCGGGCATGCATTCATTATGAGTGACGGCAAACTGAGCGGGATTACGGCTTATCGTGCCGCGGGTCCTCGGCTCGGAATGGCGGCGGCGATCAGAATCGGAGAGGTCGGCTGCGGAGCGCCGCCTTCGTTCTCGAGCGTAACCGCTACCGCGCTGGTGGCATTCACATCCACGGGACCCCGTCGGACGTGCAACGCCGTACCCTCCATGGAAGATTGGAAGAGACCTGCAGGCACGGGCATGCGGCCCTTGGGAATGATCCACATTTCGTAAATCTTGCCGGTGCGGGCCGGCGGCAGATTGGAGGCCACCAACAACACCCCCTGCGACGGATTGATGAACACCTTCCCTTTGGGCGGCTGCGGCTGACCCGCGCCAAAGGAAACCTCGGTTGTGTCCGGGCCGTTCAAAATGGCGAATGCCTCGGTGAGCCGCGTCAGTTCGATGGCCTGCTCCCGGGCCTGCTGGCGGGCGCTTTTGAGCTGCTCGGCGTAATCGCGCTCTCTGCCGCTGAAATAGAAAGCGGCGAACAACGACATCACCGCAACCACGCCCCAGAACGGCGACCACCACCCAAGACGGTGGGGTTCGGCGCCCACGGAAGCCAGGAGGCGCCGCCGTAAGCGGGGAGAAGGCTCCGCCGGTTCCACCGAGCCGCCGACGATCGCGGCCAGGGCCCGGGCACGCTTGAGTTCCGCCATACACACCTGGCATCCGCGGTCCACGTGTTCGCGGATCTCGCTACGCTCGGGCTCCTCCGCCAGGCCGATGGCGTATAGTTCGTAGTGGTCCTGCAGGTCTGCGCAGTTCATGCCGCCACCACCGTGCCCAGTTCGTCGCGCAGGTTCTTCAGCGCCGTCCGAACCCAGGTCTTGACGGTTCCCAAGGGCTGTCCCAGGCGCGCGGCCATCTCCGTTTGGGAAAGCCCTTCAAAATATGCCAGCTCGATCACCTCGCGCTGGTTGGGTGAGAGCTTGAGCATGGCCGCCTTGATGCGCCGCGCTTTGTCGGACACCAGCAGATCCTTTTCCATGTCGTTGTAGAGCGCCGGGTGGTCGGTGGCATCCATCTCCAGCGAGTTGCGGGCGCGTCCCGTAGTGGAGCGCAGGTAATCGATGGCGCGGTTGCGCGCGACGGCCAGGAGCCACGGGCCGATGGAGCCCTTATCGGCGTCGAAGCCCTGCACGCGATTCCAGACTCGCAGAAAGGTTTCCTGAACCAGGTCTTCCGCGACCCCGGTATCCCGCACTACGCGCAGAATCAGGGAGTAGGCGAGCCGTCCGTAGCGATCGTACAGCTCGGCCAGCGCCTGCGGATCGCGCCGCTGCAAGCGTCCGATCAGATCCATATCCGCTTCGGCGTGGAGCGCGAGTAGTAGGGGCAGGAGAGTCATCGAAACCCGCGACTATTGTATATACGAGCGGGCGCGGCGATCAAGATGAGGACCCGGTGAAAAACTCTCGCGCGCGTCTCGGCGCGATGCAACCCGAAACAGATCGAAAGGTAGTACTCGATGCATTTTTTTCTTGACTTTCCGCGAGAACCACCTTATATATGAATCACATTGCGATTTTCGAGTCGCAAAATTTGATGTTTAGGGAGAATCAATCGATGAAGAGCGCAACCAAGAAAGCCGCAAAGAAGAAAGCTGCTCCGAAGAAAAAGAAGTAGCTGCGGACGCCCTGAACAAGGGCATATAGATTCCACTCCGAGGCCCCGGTTTCCGGGGCCTTTTTCATTTTTACGGACTTTTTCCTCCGATTTTCTCAACCCTCCCCGCGCTGCCACCGGAAGCCGAACTTCGCTCCCATGCCGAAGCGCAGGGTCTTCAGTCGGTCAGGCGCCGGCGCATCGCCTCGGCCGGGCTGCCCGAAGTTAGCATCGCTTGAAATTCCTCTTCTCGCAGATTTTTTTCGGCTGGGTCGGGAGCATCGTGCCGCGTATGGGAGTGTGAACAACTATGCCGTTATCCGAAATGGTTCGGGTAAAGCCGAGCACAGTTCTCCCCAGTTTGGCTCACTACTTGCTCTAAAGTGCATCATGCAGATGAATTGGATGTTGCTCCTGGTGTCGTTTCCGGTTTTGCCTGCTGCGCTGGCTGCGGAAGTCTGTAATCCTGCGAACCTCGTTGGGCCCTATGCGTTTCAGTTAACGGGATCGACGGACATTTCCGGGACGCCGAAACCGACTGTCAGCATCGGCCGGATCACCTTCGATGGGGAAGGCGGTCTGAGCGGGACGGCTTCTGCCGCCTTCTCCGGGCTACTTTTGGGGAACCCCGTAACCGGCAGCTACGAGGCGAAGGCGGATTGTTCTGTCACCTGGAAGCTGCAGGACGATTCCGGCGCCTTCCAGAATTTCAGCGGAACGCTTTCGACAGATGGAACTCGCGTGCAATTCAAACAGACCGACCCGGGCGGCGCCCAGAGCGGGATCATGAAGAAAACACCAGACACGTGCTCGGCGGGGGATCTGCGGAAGAAGTATGCATTCACGGTCTCCGGCAGCACAGAAGCGATGCAACCCGCCGACGTCCCACACCCGGTATCCGCAAAGGGGACGGTCGATACAGTCGATAACGGCAGCTTTGAGGTAGAGAGCGACTGCCCGGTACGGTTCACATTGACCATCCCGGCTCAGGACGGGCGAATCGCGGAACCGCCGGTGATAAACATGCGCGGATTTCTGGCCGATGGCGGCAATGAAATCCTCGCCGTCGAGACTGACCCGGGCGCCGTGGTGGCCGGGCGCCTCATTGCCACTGAAAAGTGAGCCCTGCGATCACTCGACCGCCCTAGCTTCAAATTCGCACACCGCATCATCCTCTACTCTGTAGCACACCTCGATCGGATGGCAGCAAACCTCGCAGTCTTCCACGTAGCTCTGGCCTTTCACCGAGGTATCCAACACCATCGATATCCGCTCCCAACAATGTGGGCACGCGAAAAAATACTCCACGTGGTAACCGAACTTTCGAATGCCTGAGCTTAGAGGAGGGTGAGCATGTGTGGCGTGTTGCGCACCGTCAAAGCGTCGCGATTGACCGAGGTCTCGGCAATCTGGGTTAACCGCTGCTCGGCCACGCTTTCCTCAGCGAGCGTTTGTTCCAGCAGGGCCGCGAGTTCCCCCAGACTGAGTACGCGCGCAAATGAACCGAGCGATTCGTACAGCGCCATTTTATAGTGCGCCAACTGCTTTCCCAAGACGATGAGCGCTGCATCCAGCAAGGCCGAGTGGTCAATATGACCGATCATGGCTTCGGTTTCGCTTGTGATGGTGCGGATGGGGTCCTTATGCTCCGCGGCCGGCGCACGCTCCAGCTTCGCAAAGATTTGTTCCAGACGTTCCAGGTGTTGCCTGGCTGCGTCGAGCTGTTGCGCGAAGGCGCCTTTTAGCTCCCCGGACTCTGCCGCCTGCTCCATTTTGGGCAACTCCTGCAAGAGTTGCTGCTCACAGTCGTAAGCGAACTCCAGCCCTCGCTCGAATAGATCCGATAAAGTGCCTAAAAGCATGCTGTGGCGGCTCCGCTGAACGCCGTCTCCATTTTACTCCCAAACGAAAGGGTTAAATGGTTAAGTTAAGTACGCCTGTTCGGTGTCAAGTCTTGCGCATTACCTAGAGTCAGCCGATGCCTAGGTCGTCGATGCGTTCGAGTGGGGTACCGCATACCCGGCAAATGACCGCGCGGCAATCGCGGCAGACCAGGGGGTCGGGTACCGGGCGGGCGCACGTTGGGCAGTAGAATTCGGCGGTATGCTCGGGTTCGGGCATACCGCCATTATCCTCTTGGTTACTTCGCTTCGGCTATCTTATCTACTTTGATGACGTTGGTCTTGGCGTCGAGCGTGCCGCTGACCGTCACCTTCTTCGCGGCGAATTTCTCCGGAGTCTTCTGGTCACTCAGCTCATAGGCCGTCTTGCCGTCATAGAGCACGTACTTGGCGCCATGCTGCACGCAAGCTATCGTACACTGAACATCGTTGCCCATATTCATGGCTTTGTGATCGGCCTTGGCGCAGCCGCTGTCGGTAATAGTGCCGGTGAAGCTAGCGGCGAACATCGCGCCTGCCGCCGCAAACGTAAGTGCAATCGCTCTTTTCATTGCGTTTTCCCGTTCTTCCTTATCTAAACTCCATTATGTACCCGTTGACGGAAAATACAACGTGTTCGGTGATATGCTCACGGAAGGCGTGAGGAAATGAACTTCCGCAGAGCGTTAGCGTGGTGGGGAGTGGCCGTTGCCGCTTTCGGAACCCTCTATGCGTTCCAAATGCCGTTTCGCGAATTTCCTGGCGTCGAGTATCGCATCGGCGACATTCCGCTGCCGCCGGATTGGACCGAGAAGACCGAGTGGGCTTTCGCTCGCCTGATGTATCCACCTGCGCGCTACGCTCGATACGGAGGTTATCGATTCGGCGGGGGGCAGTGGACGCAGGGCTACTCCATTTGGACCCAGGACTACCCCCGCGCCGACCGCCATTTTGTGCAGGCCATGCGGCGTCTGACGCGCATTCACGTGCGGTCGGTGGAGCAGCCGGTCAACCTGGATGAGGGCGACGTCTACGATTGGCCGTGGCTGTACGCCGTCCAGACCGGGAGTTGGCAATTGACCGACGCCCAGGCGAAGGGGCTTCGCGAATACTTGCTGCGCGGGGGCTTCTTCATGTGCGACGATTTCTGGGGAGATGAGGGATGGGCGGTCTTTATGGAAAGCATGAAGCGCGTTTTTCCCGACCGGCCCATCGTCGAACTGCAGAATGGCGACCAGATCTTCCATACGGTTTACGATCTGAACGACCGCTACCAGGTGGCTAGCGAGGGGTCCGTACAGCGCGGGCGCACGGATAAGTGTGAAGGCTGCAAGGACCACTGGCGGGGAATCTATGACGACAAGGGCCGCCTGATGGTGGCCATGACTTTCAATTCGGATGTGGGCGATTCCTGGGAGTGGGCCGATGCTCCCTACTACCCGGAAAAGTACGCGGCGCTGGGGATTCGCATCGGTGTCAACTACGTGGTTTACGCGATGACGCATTAAGCGGTGGAGGTCTGCCCATGTTGAAAGGCTTTAAAGAATTCCTGTTGCGCGGCAACGTAGTGGACCTGGCCGTGGCCGTGGTCATCGGCGGGGCTTTCGGCGCCATCGTGGCCGCGCTGGTGAAAGACTTGCTGACCCCGTTGATCGCGGCGCTGGTCGGGAAACCCGATTTCTCCGCGCTCACGTTCACCATCAATAACAGCAAATTCCTCTACGGCGACTTCCTCAATGCGGTTTTGTCGTTTGTGCTGATCGCGGCCGCGATCTATTTCTTCATTGTTGTGCCTGTCAATGCCATCAACGCGCGTATGCGGAAGCCGGGCGCTCCCGCCGCGCCGGCGACCAAGGAGTGTCCCGAGTGCCTCAGCGTGATTCCGATCGCGGCGCGGCGCTGCTCTCATTGCACCTCGGTGATCGGCTAGATTCCCTGAGGAACTATCAGAACCGCGCCAGATACTCGGGGCTGGTGATAAAACCGTTCACTTCCTGGTCGAGCGTGTACGTCCCCGCCGCCAGCCAGTTGGCCCAGCCATTCAAACCATTGGGATCGCCCGCGCGGCGAAGGAAGCCGATGTACAGCATATTCGCGTACAGCCGATTGAGAATCCGGGTATTGAATTCCGGGCTGGTGATGAACTGGTACATGACCTGCGCGCGAGTGTATGTGCCGTTGTTCAGCCAGGCCACCCATTGCGCCAGGCTAGCCGGGTCCGGAGCCCGGTTCAAGATGTTGTTGTACGCCAGAGTCACGAACGCCGTGTTGTCCAGGTTGCCGTAACGCGACTGGAACTCCGGCGATAGCAGGAACTGGTTCAGGATGTCGGTCTGCGAGTACCCGGCATTCAGATAGTTATACCAGCCAAGCCAGCCGCCATAATCCGGATCGCGCAGCATGATCCCCTCGTAGAGCTTGGTAATGTAGCTGCCGGTCCCGTAGAACTCCTGGCTTTGGAAGAATTGCGAAGCCACCTCGGCGCGCGTGTACACACCGGTATCGATCCAATTCACCCAAGTGCCCAGCCCGGAAGGATCGGCCGTACGGTTCAGCAGATCGAGATAGAGTTGCCGCACGAAGGCTTCGGTGTTGGTGGCCACGGGCGGCGCCTCTGTCACGCTGATCGTCTGACCGCCGATTGTGAGAGTGGCGGTCTGCCAGAGAACCGTCGCATTGGCCACGGCCGCGTAGGCTACGGTTCCATTACCGCTGCCCGAAGCGCCGGAGAGAATCGTCAGCCAGGCAGCATTGCTCGATGTGGTCCAACTACATCCCGCCGGCGCAAGCACCGTGACGGAACTGCTGCCACCTCCCGACGATACCCAAGCGCTCGCTGGAGCGATGGCATAAGTGCAACTCACCCCGGCCTGGTTCACCGTAAACGTTTGGCCCGCGATCGTCAGGGCCGCGCTGCGCACTCCGGCCGTAGAGTTCACGGCCACGGCATAGTTCACCGTCCCGGTGCCGCTGCCGGTGGCGCCGGCAGTGATGCTCAGCCATGCGGCATTGCTCACCGCCGTCCACGCGCATCCGGCAGGAGCAGTCACCGCGACCACGCCGCTTCCGCCGGTGGCATCCGGCGCCGCGCTCAATGGGCTGAACGAGTATGTGCAGGCCACGGGCGTCATAAACGACCACGTAGCGGAATTGGCGGAACCGCCGGTGTTGCTAGCCACAATCTGCCAGTAGTAGGTCGTTCCCGCCGCCAGCGTGCCGGGAGTATAAGCGGTTCCCGCCGTGGTGACGATCAGAGGCGGCGGGGATACAGCGCCGAAATACACACCATAGGAGGTTGCCCCGCTCGCCGCATTCCAACTCAAAACCATCGTAACGGAGACACCCGTGGCGCCATTGGCGGGCGAGGCCAGAACGGGAGGCGGAGGCGGCAGCAGTTGCGAGAATTTAGTCACGAAGGCGCTCTGCCCGCTATTCAGGGTCTGAAATGGGCCTTGGAGGGGAAAATTTCCAGAGGCGGTCTGCCCGACTAAGTACGCAGAGGTTGCATCCCGCGCCAGCCCATAGGCCGCATCCGAATTACCACCGCCTAGGAGGGTACTGAAACTCAAAATGCTTCCAGTGGGTGCCAGGCAAGACAAGAAAGCATCATATGATCCGGCCTGGACAGCCTGCACCGCATTGACTACGGGGAAGTCCGTGGACGTCGTATAGCCCGCGGCACATGCGCCTCCATTGCCATCGATCCGGATCGCGACCGCATAGTCCACGTTGCTTCCGCCCAGATACGTGCCATAAACCAAACTGCTTCCGGTAGCACTCATCTTGGCAATAAAGCCGTTCAACCACCCCTTGAGGCTCGATTGAAACGCGTTTTGCACCGGAAAATTCGGTGAACTGGTCACGCCGGAGACATACGCGTTGCCGCTTCCGTCTACATCGATGCCCATGCCGGTCTCCGGATTGCCTAGAGTGCCGCCGCTTCCCCCCAGATACGTGCTGTACGCCAGTGCTACGCCATACGGGCCGTATTTAGTCACAAATGCATCCTGATAGCCGCCAGAGGAGGGCTGGAAGGCGTTCAGCGTCGGGAAATCGCTGGAACTCGTGAATCCAGTCACGAAGGCGCTGCCCGTGCGGTCAACGGCGATCGCCGTGGCGCCGTCTGTGCCCGAACCGCCCAAGTAGGTGCTGAACGCCAAGCTGCCCCCGGTATCGAGCCAGGCCACGAAGCCATTCTGCGGTCCTTTGAGGCTGGCTTGCATGGGGTGCAGAGTAGGGAAATTGGGCGACGCCGTCTCGCCTGCCAGAAACGCATTGCCGTAGTTATCCACGACAATGCCTCGCCCCGCCTCGTTGCCGGATCCACCAAGGAACGTGCTGTAGGCCAATCGATCGCCTGCCGGACTCAGTTTCGCCACGAACGCATCCCGGCCGCCGACTAATTTTGCCTGTGTGGGAGGGCCTGCCACGGGGAAGTCGGTGGAATAGGTGTATCCCGTGATATAGGCGCTCCCAGCGCCATCCACTGCAATCCCGAAGCCTCGGTCGTCGCCGGAACCGCCGAGGAATGTGCTATACAGCAGCGTGGTCCCGGTCGGATCAAACTTGGCGACAAACGCGTCCACGCTGCCGCCGAAGACTGGTTGGATGGCATTCTTTACGGGCAGATCCGCGGACGCCGTCCACCCGGTTACATAAATGTTCCCCGAGCCGTCGACGGAGACTGCGGTAGCAGCGGTGGAATTACTGCCGCCGAAAAAGGTGCTGAACGAGATTACGGGACCGGCGACTGCAATTTGTTTCGTCGCCGGTTGGCGGTTATCCGCAGGATCGAGTGTGGACACCGCGAAAAGCATTGCAGATCCCGCGATCCAAAGGGAAGGCCGCATGCGACGGGAGTGAGGCATCGACCCCAAGTGATCATTTTGGTAGTGGGCCGAATCGCGGGGTTTCTCAGTTATTGAGCTAAATGGCCTAGAAGCGCGCCAGGTACTCCGGGCTGGTGATGAAACCGTTCACTTCCTGGTCCAGCGTGTACGTCCCGGCCGCCAGCCAGTTGGTCCAGCCGTTCAAACCATTGGGATCGCCCGCGCGGCGAAGGAAGCCGATGTACAGCATGTCGGCGTAAACCCGATTGCCCACCCGGAGTTGGAACTCCTGGCTGGTGATGAACCCGTACATGACTTGGGCGCGGGTGTAGGTGCCGTTGTTCAGCCAGGCCACCCACTGCGCGAGGCCGGCCGGATCCGGGGGCCGGTTCAAGACGTTGTTGTACGCGAGGGTCACGAATGCCGTGTTGTCCAGGTTGCCGTAACGCGACTGGAACTCCGGCGATAGCAGGAACTGGTTCAGGATGTCGGTCTGCGAGTACCCGGCATTCAGATAGTTATACCAGCCAAGCCAGCCGCCATAATCCGGATCGCGCAGCATGATCCCC